>OHTM01000769.1_pt1 | contig 13287 bp, 9 predicted proteins | sample 1578951 | NCBI WGS metagenome assembly OHTM01 (sample SAMEA3879605, study PRJEB24766) | human gut metagenome | biome: human-associated habitat; feature: feces | place: USA | collected 1985/1987
TCCCGCCAAGTGTGGACGGCGTATTAATTCGTGCATCGCTTCCAAGTCCCAGATAATCCTGCATCGGAACGATGCACAGATCCGCCGCGCTTCCCATTGCCATAGCAATAAAATCTCCCGCAAGCGTATCTTCATCAAGACGGGGCTTATACATGTATTCTTTTGCAAACTGCCGTGTTGATCCTGCCGCCGTGTGATACCATCCTTTTGTCGTATCATTATCGTGAGTTCCCGTATATACAACGCAGTTTCTTGTATATGTATGCGGGAGATAGTTTGAATCTTCCCTTGAATCGAATGCAAACTGAAGCACTTTCATCCCCGGAAATCCACTTTCTTTTAAAAGCTGTATCACACTCGGAGTTAAAAAGCCGAGATCTTCGGCAATAATCCTTTTTCTGCCGATCTTTTCTTCCAGCGTCCGGAACAGCTCTATCCCCGGTCCCGGCATCCACTTTCCGTGTACTGCCGTTTTTTCTCCGTACGGAACAGCATAATATTCATCAAAACCGCGGAAATGATCGATCCGCACGACATCATACAGCCGGAAACAGTGTTCGATCCTGCGAATCCACCAGTCGTACCCTGTTTTTTTATGATATTCCCAATCGTAGAGCGGATTCCCCCACAACTGTCCTGTCTGCGAAAATCCATCCGGCGGACATCCCGCAACATCGATCGGTTCAAGAGCGTCATTAAAACGGAACATCTCCGGCGCCGACCATGTATCCGCGCTGTCAAACGCAACATAGATCGGAATATCTCCGATAATCTCTATGCCGTTTTCGTTCGCATAAGAGCGAAGGCGTTTCCACTGTCTGTCAAATTCATATTGCTGAAATTTGTAAAAGGCAATCTGACGCGACAGCTCTGCTTTTGCATTTTCAATCGCCTGTGACTCTTTGTTTTTAAGCGGTTCTTCCCATTCATTCCAACTCACGCCGCCGTTTCGGTCTTTGATCGCCATATAGAGGCTATAATCTTCCAGCCAAAATTGATTTTCCGAAACAAATGCGCGGTATTCGTCATTTTCTCCAAAACGCGAAAACGCTTTCTCAAGTATTTGAAACCGTGTCTTATATATTTTTTCATAATCTATCTTATCTTCCCGTATTCCCTCACAGCCGTATTCGCACTCCTGCGCTGTCAACAAACCTTCTCCTGTAAGCGTTTCAAGATCGATAAAATACGGATTGCCTGCAAATGTAGAAAAAGACTGATACGGAGAATCTCCGTATCCGGTCGGCCCTAACGGAAGAATCTGCCAGTAACTTTGCCCTGCCGCCTTAAGCCTGTCAATAAATTGATAGGCTTCTTTTGAAAAACATCCGATTCCATATGCCCCCGGAAGTGCAGAGACCGGCATTAACATTCCACTCTTTCTCATTAACTTTCGTTCCTTCCTCGTTATGATAGTTATAATTAAGTATAGCAGTGTTCTTTGGATGCTTCAAATAAAAAGTATACTCTGTATATAAGAAATCATAGATTATTCCACAGATGTCACCGTATAATCCTTGTCTTCTACTGTCTTCTTCAGCACATCATCTGCGATCTCTGCATTTAATGTCAGCTCTGCTGTTCCTGCCTCATGGCTTACAACCGCTTCATCTACCTGTGGAAGTGCTTCCAGTGCTTTCTTTACAGCTGCCTCACAGTGTCCACACATCATACCTTTTACTTCGATTGTTTTGTTCATACGATCACCTTCCTGTTGAATTCTGACTTCTACCTCTTTTTTATATTTTTTTCTTTTTCTCTTAGACGGATCTGACCAGTTCAGACGCAATGCATTGCTGACAACGCAGAAACTGGACAAACTCATTGCTGCCGCTCCAAACATCGGATTTAACTGCCAGCCAAACAACGGAATCCACACACCGGCTGCCAACGGAATACCAATAATATTATAAATAAATGCCCAGAATAAATTTTCACGGATATTTTTTCTGGTTGCACGGCTTAAGCGGATTGCTGCCGGAACATCACTGAGTTTACTCTTCATCAATACAACATCCGCTGCATCCATTGCCACATCTGTTCCGGCTCCAATGGCAATTCCGATATCTGCCTGCGTAAGAGCCGGCGCATCATTAATACCATCGCCCACCATGGCAACCTTGCCGTTTTCTTTCAATTTTCGAATCACGGCCTCTTTTTCATCCGGCAGAACACCGGCAATCACTTCATCCACACCGGCTTCCCGGCCAATCGCATTTGCTGTTTTTTCATTATCTCCGGTAAGCATCACAACGCGAAGTCCCATTTTCTGCATCTGGCTGACGGCATCGGCACTGTCTTCTTTCATCGTATCCGCCACGGCAATCATACCAAGCAGCGTGTCATCTTTGGCAAAATACAATGGTGTTTTTCCTTCTTCTGCCAATCGGTTCGCCTGCCCTTTTACCGTGTCATCAATCACTGCCACCTTTTCAATCGCAGACTGATTTCCACCAAGCAGGACTTCCGTTTTACCATTTTCTTTAATCTGTCCTTTCAGACCATTTCCCGGCATAATTTCAAATCCCGAAAGTTCCGATGATAAAGTATCAAGTTCCTCTGCATAGGAAACAATAGCACGTGCCAGAGGATGCTCACTCTTTTTCTCCAGCGCATACGCATACGAAAGAAGTTCATTCTCGGAGCACCCAGAAAATGGAATCATATCAGTTACCTTCGGCTCACCGCGCGTAATCGTTCCGGTTTTATCCAGTGCCACGGTTGCAATTTTACCCGTCTCTTCCAAAGCTGCTGCCGTCTTAAACAAAATTCCGTGTCTGGCGCCAAGACCATTTCCTACCATAATAGCAACCGGCGTTGCCAGACCAAGGGCACACGGGCAACTGATAACTAGAACCGAAATAGCACGTGCCAATGCATAACCAACACTTTGTCCACACAAAAACCATACAAGAAAAGTAACTACTGCAATTGAAATAACAACAGGAACAAAAACGCCCGAAACTCTATCTGCAATTTTGGCAATCGGTGCTTTCGTTGCCGCCGCATCTTTTACCATCTGGATAATCTGCGACAAAGTGGTATCTTCTCCTACTCTGGTTGCCTCGCAGCGAAGAAAACCGGTCTGATTCAGCGTTGCGGCAGAAACCATTTCTCCTTCTTTTTTATCTACCGGAATACTTTCTCCGGTCAGTGCCGCCTCATTGACTGCACTGCTTCCTTCTAAAATCACGCCATCCACGGGGATATTTTCCCCCGGTTTGACAAGGAACATCTCTCCCTTTTGAACCTCTTTTACCGGCACGGAAATTTCCTTTCCATCCCGAACAACAACCGCCGTCCGGGGAGCTAACTTCATCAAGCCTTTTATCGCATCCGTTGTCTTTCCCCTAGAACGCGCCTCTAGCATTTTCCCAACAGTAATCAGCGTAAGAATCATTGCCGCCGACTCGAAGTAAAACTCATGCATATATGCCATAACTTTTGCCTCATCCATCAACCTCTGTGCCTCCGCCATCGCAAATAACGCATACACACTATAGCCAAAAGCTGCACTGGCGCCAAGTGCAACTAACGTGTCCATATTTGGCGAACGCCGCCACAAACTTTTATATCCACTGACAAAAAATCGCTGGTTAATGACCATAATCGCAATCGTCAATAACATCTGAGCAAGTCCCATCGCTACATGGTTCACACCAAGGACACCCGGCAGGGGCCATCCCCACATCATATGTCCCATGGATAAATACATCAAAAATACAAGTAAAATTAAAGAAGCAATCAATCGTTTCCTTAACTTTTTTGTCTCTGTATCCTTTAATGTATCTTCTGTCTCCATTTCTCCGTTCTTTTTCTGTTCCATCACGTGGGCACCATATCCGGCATCAACAACTGCCTGAATAATAACGGAATCCGGCACATCACCTTCTACCCCCATGGAATTTGTCAAAAGATTTACACTGCATGAACTTACGCCCTCAACACGGCTTACCGCTTTTTCCACACGGGCACTGCATGCTGCACATGCCATGCCTGTCACTGCATACTGCTTCATGTATATTCCGCCTTTCCTTTTTTTATATTCATCTCATCGAAGCACTCTACTTCTTACCGCATCAGTTTTTGCAGAGTCGCAATCAATTCATCTACGGTTTCTTCTTTTCCTGCCCGGATATCATCCGTCACACAGGTCTTAATGTGGTTTGCTAACAAAACCCGGTTAAAACTATTCAATGCTGCATTGACCGCTGCCACCTGGACTAAAATATCCGTACAGTAAACACCGCGCTCAACCATTCCTCTAATTCCGCGGATTTGTCCTTCCATACGGTTTAAACGATGGATTAAGTCTTTATACTCTTTATCTGAGCGTTCTTTGTGCCGTTCTTCACAGCACGGACACGTTTTCTTTTCTTCCATGCAATCACTCCTATCGATAATTTTCGATTCGATTATATACCCCCACTGGGTATATTACAAGTGAAATTTTTCTCATTATGCAAAAAAAGAAGTTTAATTTGCAAGAGACTATAACACAAAGTGTTACCCGTCTCAAAACAAATTAAACTTCTTTATATTTTGAACTATCTCAGTGCGATAGCTCTTTCATCATGCACTTACAAAAATGCTCTATAATCTCTTCAGATATTCCCCGGTTCTTGTATCAATCTGGATTTTATCACCCTGATTTACGAAAATCGGAACTGCAACCTGTGCACCCGTCTCAACGGTAGCTGGTTTTGTAACGTTTGTTGCTGTATCACCTTTTACACCAGGCTCTGTCTCAGTTACTTCCAACTCAGCAAACATCGGTGGCTCAATTGCGAAAATGTTACCTTTGTAAGATACCATCTTAACATTATCATTCTCTTTTACGAATTTCATGGAATCGCCAACTGCTTCCTCTGTCAATGCAATCTGCTCATATGTTTCATTATCCATAAAGTTGTACATCTCACCATCGTTGTACAAATACTGCATTTCCTTTTTATCAATATGCGCCTGTGGATACTTCTCTGTCGGACGGAATGTCTTCTCCACAACACCGCCATCTACTACGTTTTTTAATTTGGTACGAACAAATGCAGCACCCTTACCCGGTTTTACATGCTGGAACTCAATAACCTGATATACGGTTCCATCAATCTCAATTGTCAAACCGTTTCTGAAATCTCCTGCTGATACCATAGTTTCCTCTCTTTCCGTCGCACAAAACGACAATAAATTCATATCTATTCATAATTTTAGTATATTTAGAAACATTTTTCAAGTATTTCTTTTGCAATCTCGGTAATGATTTTCCCATCCGTGCTTACCGTCACGGTAGCGGCGTGCTCATAATACCCTCTCCGCTTCTCCATCATCTGTCGTATGTAGTCCACATTCATGTTATCTTTCAACAGTGGGCGATTCGTGTTATAACGAACCCGCTCAAAAATTGTCTCCGGCTTTGCCGTGAGTAAAACAACCGTTCCGATTGCCTGTAACTTTCTCACATTCAGTTCCCGCAGTGCCATACCGCCACCACAGGAAATAATCGCCGGTTTTATCATACCTAACTCATCAATCATGGATGTTTCCAAATCACGGAAATAAGTTTCTCCTTCTTTTGCAAAAATATCCGAAATTGCACGACCTTCTTTTTCCTCAATCCACTGGTCAGTGTCGATTTCCGCGCGCAAAGCAAGCCGTGATAATTCATGTGAAATGGTTGATTTCCCAACGCCCATAAAACCAATCAAAATGATGTGGCGGTTTCCTTTGTAAATTTTGTCAAACACCTCACACATCGTTTCATAATAGACCTGTCCGGGTGCGGAAGCCTCACTTACACAGCCAAATGAAACAAACGAGCCATACAATCCGCCATACAATCTCGAAACTTTTCCAAGCTCCCCCATCGACATCGTAATCAATGGAAAATCCGGAAATTCCTCTTTCATGGCAGCGGTTGCATTTAACAGCGTATCCACATCTTCTCTTGTCTTTGGCATACAAGCTAACTTTCCGGCGTAGCACCCACACTCTTTTGCCTTACAGAGTCTTTCCTTAATTTCATCCGCAGACGGAGTTTCGGAAAAATCATGATAAGAACCAATCACTTTGGTCTTACTGTTTGAATATTTTTGACAGAGTGCCTTTACCTTTTCTTCACCCCGCGCAGCCTCAACATCCACATAATCTGCCGTCTGCTGTTCAAGAATTTTTCGAATTGTTTCAAAATAATCAAAGCGGGAGCCATTTTTCTCACCGCCTTCTGCCACCGTGCGAATGGTGACTAACAGCTCCTTTTCATTAAGCACACGCTTTAACTCCGTTATGACATCAAGAATTTCTCTCTCATAACCGGCATAAAAATCAATGCGCCACTCCACCATTTCCACCGGCAGTTTTGCAATCTGTTTTGTCTCGCGAATAATTCCATCACGAAGCGGAGCAACAATTGGTACACAAATTTTAGGCCTCATCCACTTCATCCTTTCTGTGCGGTCAACTCAAGCAGTTTTTTTGTCGAATGGGTAATATTTTCACATCCGTCTTCTGTAATAATCACAACGTCCTCAATCCGAACGCCGCCAATTCCCTCAATATAAATTCCCGGCTCCACCGTAATTACCATACCGGGCTTAATCACGGTTTCTTCTCTCGGTGAAAAATTTGGGCTTTCATGAATTTCAAGTCCAACCGAATGTCCCAGTGCATGTCCAAAATATTTACCATAGCCGGCATCTGTTATTACATCTCTTGCCATCGCATCAATCTGGCTTCCCTTCATTCCCGGACGGATTCCTAAAAGTGCCGTCTCCTGTGCTTTTAGCACCGTATCATAAATTTCACGCTGCTTCTCACTTGCACTGCCAATGACAACCGTTCTTGTCATATCCGAGCAGTACCCCTGATACAAACAGCCAAAATCCATCGTTAAGAAATCTCCGTTTTCCAGCTTTTTATCCGTTGGAATTGCATGCGGCATCGCCGAATGTTCTCCCGATGCGGCAATCGTATCAAAACTAAAGCCTTCCGCACCTTCTTCTTTCATGTAAAATTCCAGCCATGCAGCAACCTGTTTTTCTGTCATGCCCTCATGAATTTTTGCAATTGTCTTAGTAAAAGCGCGGTCACCGATTGCCTCTGCCTGCCGTATCCTTTCCTGCTCTTTCTCTGTCTTTATCTGACGGAATTGATTCATTTTATTTTCTAATGAAATCATGTCAGGAGACTTTCCCTCATTTTTCTGAAGCTGTTTTTCCAATTTGTGATAAAGGGATACTGTCATCACCTCATCTTCGATGCCAAGCCTTTTCACACTCTCTTCTTCCTTTAAATGAGCCAAGAGATTTAAAAAATATCCATCGCTTGTCCATGTCTCAATTTCATAACCCGGACACTCATTTTTTGCTGCGATCACATATCTGGAATCCGTGACAACCACTTTTTGCCGGCGGGAAAAATACACATACCCCTCCCCCGTAAAGCCGGCCACAAACCGCATATTCGCCGGTGAGGTAAGAAGAATTGCATCTACCTCGGTGGATTGAAATATTTTTTCTTCCATTTCTTTTCGCATCGTTTCTGCCTCTTTTCTTCGCGTTTTTTTGCGCGATATTCATGCAAAACAATTTTCTCCAGTTTGCGCTTTAATACAATCTGGATTTCTTCCTTTTCGTTAATCGGCTTTACCAAAAAATTTTTGAGTCCGATTCGTTTAGCACCAAAAATATCCGTAAATAACTGATCGCCTACAAAAATCGTGTTTTCCGGTCTTGTATTCATCAGTTCCATCGCATAAAAATAGCCTTTCTTTGCCGGCTTATGCGCGTTAAAAACCGTGTGAACACCAATTTTCTCATTAAACGAATGAACACGTTTCTTTTTATTATTGGAAATCAGACAGCACTCATATCCAATTTTTTTCAGACGGGAAAACAATCGTTTTGCCTGCTCCGTTGCCTCTTTTCCATGTTCAACAAGCGTATTGTCAATATCAAAGAGAATTCCCCGGTAACCTTCTTCATATAACTTTTCATAATCAATGGCATACGTTGACGACACCGTTGTATCCGGAAAAAAACGTTCAAACATAAGCGGGTATCCTTCCTTCCATCAAATTATTTTACAAGCGACTGCAAATGAATGATAAACTGTTCTGCCACACGGCCGGAATATCCACCATTTCTTATGCTCCATGCATTCGCCTGCATCAAAAGTTCTTCCTCTGACAAAGTAATCTCCGGATGCGCTTTGGCAAGACCAAGAATAATCGCATCGAAATCTTTTTTGCTTGGTTTGCTGAAATTGATGCTGACACCAAAACGAGCAACCAGAGAAAGTTTTTCCTGCATCGTATCCGAGCGGTGCAGTTCATCATTTGACATATCCGAGCGGTCGCTCCATGTCTCACGAATCAGGTGACGACGGTTTGATGTCGCATAAATCAGAACATTATCCGGACGTACTTCCATGCCGCCCTCAATGACCGCCTTCAAATATTTGTACTCAATCTCAAATTCCTCAAATGACAAATCATCCATGTATATAATGAATTTGTAATTGCGGTTTTTAATCGTCTCAATAATTGCGGACAAATCCTGAAACTGATGCTTGTAAACTTCAATTAACCGGAGTCCCTTTTCGTAATATTGATTCAAGATTGCCTTGATACATGTCGATTTTCCGGTTCCACTGTCGCCAAAAAGAAGACAGTTATTCGCACGGCGACCCTCGACAAATGCCTCCGTATTTTCCACAAGCTGCTTTTTCTGAAGTTCATAGCCAATCAACTCATCTAACGTCACATCCGAAGTATGAGTAATTGGTGACAACACCATTTCATCCCCCGTGTGAACAACACGAAATGCCTTATTTAATCCAAATTTTCCAACACCGTACCGTTTATAAAAGGCGGTCACAATGTCAAAGAAATCCTCACCGTTTTTCGCTTCACACAGCTGTGACGCCAAATCACGGACTTTTTCACTGACACTTTTATTATAAGTATTTTCTGCCTTTGCCATGGAATGATAATGAGTCAATGTCTCAAAACATGCAACTCCTAATTTCTTTTCCATCTCAGAAAAATCATAATGGAACAAACGATAAAAATGCTCCATATCCTGTTTTACAATTTCATTCACCGTACCATCTTTGGAAGCTCCGACCGTCTCACAGAGAATACTAAATGGATTTTCTGTTGTTGCCAGAAGATAAGCAATGTAACACTGCCATAAATTGTTATCAAATCCATACGTCGTTGACAAATCAAGAAGCCTGTACACCTCATCGTAAATCGCACGAACCAACTCTTCTCTGCTGTAGGAATCATCGTGCTCCATCTTTTCTACTAAGCTGCCAAGTTTCATCAAAATACTGTCTTTTCCAAGTTGGCCATACATTACAAGCCCTGCTGTTTCTCGATACATCTACATCGCCTCCAAATCAATACACTGTATATTATCCATATTTTTAGCCATAACAGACAATTCATTCGTAAATCCTTCTTTTGAAAAAAGGTAATAATAATCGGCTTCTTTGCCCGTCTGCTCAATGTCATGCAAAAGTTCTTCAAATTCTTTTGTCGTCATCGGCTCATTGCTCCATTTGCAGGTTCCCACAAGAATTTTTCCCTCTTTTGTATTCGCAATCAGAGGAACAAAACCGGACTTTCCGTAAAGACTACCAAACCTTTCAAACTGCGCCGGCAGATGATGATACTGATTCATCAATTCCATAAATTCACGGCACACCTTCTGATAAGCTTTTCCTGCCAATTCATCCAAGCCGTTTTTAATATGAGCCTCATAAAATTCATCCGGGCTCTGCATACTAAAATCCGAAAAATTCGGATATATTAACTGATACCAAAACTGCAAAAAGGAATCCGTAATACCATACAGCCCCTTCTGCACGGAATCCCGCTTTTCCGGCTCATAGGAAAAGATTTTTTCCGCCACATCAATCTGTATCAGATTTTTAATATAAACCGAAATTTTTGCTCTGGAAAATCCTGTTCTTGTAAACAAATAATTTAACTTTGGCTCATTTTCCGCAAGCACCGATAAGATAGTACTGTAAAAAGGAAGTTCACGCAGGGAAGTTTTCAAAAAACGCTGTGCCTCCGTATGAAGCACTCCCTTTTTGTCCACAATCAGCCGTACAATATTTTGTTTTACGCTCTCTTTCGGATTCCAGTATTCCAAATACCCCGGCACACCGCCTAAAATTCCATAAATCAAAATACAGTCTTTGGTTGTGCTTTCCGGAAAACGGTCTACCATCTCAACGAAAGTAAACTCTTTTAACTTGATTGGCAGACTCATATATTTTGCCAATTCTCCCATATCCGAAACCATATCGTTTTCCACCCATCCGATGGCAGAGCTCACGAAAAGAACCATCACCTGTCCTTTCGGAAACTCATCAAATTTCATAAGAAAATCTGCAAAAAAAGTCTTGTACCCTTTCTGCATTAAATCAAATTCATCCACGACAAATACAATCCGTTCTTTTTCCGCCTTTTCCTTTACCGAAAAAAGTACTTTTTCAAAATAACGATTCTGTTCTTTTTCAGACAACTCTCTCGCCTGATAATAGACATATGTTTTGTCCTGCACAAATTTTTTTACAAGCGTTGTCTTCCCAATCTGCTCCCTTCCATAGAGAACAACGATGGAATTACCGCCCTTTAAATAAGCCTGATTTAGCATTGCCAGTTCTTTTTCGCGGCCAATAAACACAACCATCACGCCCTTTCTTTTACATCTTGTCCGGTGCCTCAAATCCAAGCAAATCGATACAAGATTCCAAAACTTTTTGTACTAAGGAAAGAAGTTTGATGTAGGAAGCTTTTCTCTTCTCATCCTCTTCTAACAAAATTTTCGTCTCATGGTAAAAATGGTTAAAACTTTCCGACAACTCATAAATATACTGACAGATTTTATGTGGTGCCAATTCTTTATATGCCGTTTCCATCATATCCGCAAAGCGGCTAAGTGTCAGATACACGCCGGTCTCACTCTCATTTGCCGGAGCTAAAAGTTTCGTATCATCATTCAGTACGCCCCCCTGCTCCTTATATTTTGCAAGGAGGGATTTAATTCTTACAATCGTATACAAAATATACGGTCCTGTATTTCCCTCAAAGGAAGCAAAACGCTCAATATCAAAAATATAATCTTTTGATGCCTGATTGGATAAATCACCATATTTCAAAGCAGCAAGACCGACTTTTGCTGAAATCTCTCTCGCTTCCTCTTCGCCATAATCACGATTTTCCATCATTTTTTTGTAAACTTCATCATTAATCTGCTCTCTGAGAGCCTGTAAGCGAAGCACACCGCCATCTCTTGTCTTAAACGGTTTTCCGTCTTTTCCGTTCATGGTACCAAAACCGATGAAGTCAAGTTCTGTATCTGCTTTTGCAATCCCGGATTTTTTCGCTACACGGAATACCTGGGTAAAATGCAGCGACTGACGCTTATCCGCCAGGTAGATAATCTGATCCGGCTCAAACAGTTTTTCACGCTCCACAATCGTTGCCAAATCGGTTGTCGCATACAACGTCGCACCATTTGACTTTACAATAATACACGGCGGTATCTCTTTTTTATCCGTTTCTTCCGTAACGTCCACAACAAGAGCACCCTCGCTCTCATAAGCAAATCCGTCCTCTTTTAATTTTGAAACCATATCCGGAATATACTCCTGCACATCGCTTTCCTTTTTCCAAAGGTCAAAATGAACATCAAGTTTATCATAGTTTTTCTTTAAATCGGCAATGGAAACATTCAAAACATGCTCCCACAACGCACGGTATCCACGATTACCATCCTGCAAAAGAGCCGTTGCGCCCTGTGCTTCTTTCAGATAATCTTCATGCTCTTTGGAATAACCGCTGGCATACGGATAGATTTCCTCCAAATCCGAAATAGTAAATGGTGCTTCTTTCGGATATTCTCCTGTAAAGGACTCGTCAAAATAAGGTAAATCCGGCTGTCTTTTCTTTAATTCCGTAATAATCAAGCCAATCTGAAGTCCCCAGTCACCTAAGTGCACATCACCAATCACCTTATTTCCCATAAAACGGCAGATTCGTTTCACACTTTCACCGATTACTGCTGAGCGAAGATGTCCTACATGAAGCGGTTTTGCCACATTTGGTCCGCCGTAATCAATGACAATCGTTTTCGGTTTTTCAGAAACCTCTACGCCAAACCGGTCTTCCTTGTCCATCTGTTCTGCATTTGACGCTAACAATTCACCACTCACAATAATATTAATAAAACCAGGATTTACTGCCTCGATTTTCTCAAAAGCCACATCCTCTGACAATTTTTCCACCACATCATTGGCAATCTGAATCGGTGCCTTTTTGTATTCTTTGGCTGCTGCCATCGCACCGTTACACTGATACTGGCAAAGGTCCGGGCGGTTACTTACAGAAACCATCGCATACTTTTCATCGTACCCTGCTGCCACAAAGCCCTCTGTCATTTTTTCCTTTAAACAATCAATTATTTTCTTCATCATTTCCTCCATTTTGAATAAGAAAGGCACCGAAATCCATCCGGTGCCACGATTTCCTATTCTTATTTTAATTCTAAATTTAATTTTGTCAACCATTCAAAATAATTTTCAAACGTTTTTCGACAACAAAGTGGGTCATCAATCCGGATTCCCGGAACTTTTGTACCAATTACCGCAAATGCCATTGCCATCCGGTGGTCTTCGTATGTCTGAATGGCAATCGGATTTTCATCGGAGCACTTTGGTGTTTTTGGATGAATGATAAGACCATCCTCTGTCTCTTCACAAGAAATTCCTAATCTTGTCAGTTCATTGACGATTGCCTGCATACGATTGGATTCCTGCCTGCGGATATGTGCCACCCCATGAATTGTCGTATCTCCCTTTGCAAAAACCGCCGTAGCAGCAAGTGTCATTGTCTGATCTGAGAAATCACTCATCACCACATCCACACCGTGAAGCACACCATCTTCCGGTCCTCTTAAACAAATTCCATCCGGCTCGTCAGTAACCGTACAGCCCATTTTTTCAAGCACCCATAAGAATTTTACATCTCCCTGCGAACTGTCAAAATGAACATGTGCTGCCTTTGCCACTCCTCCATTAATTGCCGCCATCGCATAAAAATAACATGCTGCTGATACATCCGGTTCTATCTGGTATGATCCTGCAACATAACTGTCATCTGCAGGTATCACATATTCAGCGCCCTCATGGTCTACTTCACAGCCAAACTGTCTCATCATATTGGATGTTATTCTTATATATGAGCCATCTGTCTTTTTACTTGTTATATTAATC
>OHTM01000775.1_pt1 | contig 13191 bp, 10 predicted proteins | sample 1578951 | NCBI WGS metagenome assembly OHTM01 (sample SAMEA3879605, study PRJEB24766) | human gut metagenome | biome: human-associated habitat; feature: feces | place: USA | collected 1985/1987
ACCTCTTTACGAAATAAAAATAAGCCGTTTGCATAATTTGACAGAATTAAAATTTTCATAGAAACCTCATCTTGGTTGGTGTTGCAATTACAAATTAATTATAAATATAAACCGGAGAAAAAGCAATTTGCATTGAGGTTAATTTGATTGGAAAAGTAATACTGCGGTTTTCAAAAGTGAGTTCTCTGTTGAAATATATAGACAGGTAGTGGTATAATACTAACATCTTTTTGAGATGTTATGTCTTTTAATGCGAAAGTGAAATGGAGAAAGAGAAGATATGAGTTTGTTTGAAGAACTATTAAACAGGGAAACGAAGCTGTCTCTGGTGGGACTTGGCTATGTCGGTATGCCGATTGCAGTTGCCTTTGCAAAGAAGATTCAGGTTGTCGGATTTGACTTAAATGAACATAAAATTGAACTTTATAAAAACGGGATAGATCCAACGAATGAAGTCGGAAATGAAGTGATTAAGAATACAACCGTAGACTTTACAGCAGATCCTTCAAAGCTGCGTGAAGCGAAGTTTCATATCGTAGCAGTTCCGACCCCGGTAAATGCGGATCATACACCGGACCTGACACCGGTAGAGGGTGCAAGCCGGATCTTAGGACAGAATCTGACGAAAGGATCTGTGGTTGTCTTTGAATCAACCGTATACCCGGGAGTTACGGAAGACATCTGTGTACCGATCCTTGAGAAGGAATCCGGACTCAAATGCGGTGTGGATTTTAAGATCGGATATTCCCCGGAGCGTATTAATCCGGGAGATAAGGTTCACCGCCTTGAAACAATTACGAAGATTGTATCCGGTATGGATGAAGAAACACTGGATACCGTAGCGAAGGTTTATGAACTGGTTGTGGAAGCCGGCGTATACCGTGCAGAGTCGATCAAGGTGGCAGAGGCTGCCAAGGTAATCGAGAACAGCCAGAGAGATATCAATATTGCTTTTATGAATGAATTGTCCATGATCTTTAATAAGATGGGCATCGATACCAAGTCTGTACTGGAAGCGGCAGGAACCAAATGGAATTTCCTGAAGTTTGCTCCGGGACTTGTCGGAGGACATTGTATTGGTGTGGATCCGTATTATCTGACCTATAAGGCAGAATCCCTTGGATACCATTCCCAGATCATTTTATCCGGACGCCGGATCAATGACGATATGGGTAAATATGTGGCAGAATCCCTTGTTAAGAATCTGATCAAGGCAGAGATTCCGGTAAGAGGAGCCAGGGTAGCTATTTTGGGATTTACCTTCAAGGAAAATTGTCCGGATACCAGAAATACCAAGGTCATTGATATCTATAAAGAACTTGGAGAATACGGAATCACCCCGGTTGTAGTAGATCCGGCAGCAGATGCAGACGAAGCAAAGCGGCTTTATGGAATTACCTTTGAAACCATGGATGCTGTGAAGAATATGGATGCAGTTGTCATTGCGGTAGCGCATAAGCAGTTCCTTTCTTATACCAGAGAACAGATTAGTGAGTTTTTCAATCCGTCCTATGACAAGAAGGTGTTGATGGATATTAAGGGAATTCTTGACCGGAAAGAATATCTTTCCGATGATTATATTTATTGGAGATTATAAAATGAGTAAATGGGCAGAGCAGACAGGCAGTAATAAGAAACGGTGGATTCCTTTTCTGTTACTGGCAGCTCTGCTCTTATTTTTTGAAGGAATGTTTCTGGCTTACGGGCCGGGGGTGTATAATGATTCGGAGCAGTATCTGCAGATGCATATTCATTTACAATACTCTGCACCAAAGACGCTTTAGGATCCGCATCTTCATCCCCGGCTCCGCTTCCATCCGCAAGGCATAACTGCCAGTTGCCATAGGTCTGCGCCTGTACGGACTCTATCATCGCGCGCAGAAAAGTTTCCGGTGTCTTAAAAAGCGGCACCACGATACTGATCTTTGGCGCATCGTTCCATTTTTCTGCCTGCTTTTTCTGTTTCTCTATCTGCTCCGCTGTCGCCTTATGTTTTTCATACCATGGCTCATACGGAACATTTTCTGCCTCCATCTTTTCCTGGAGACGGATGATAAATTCTTTCCATCCATAATGTTTCAGATAGCGGAATCCCTTCACAACTTTCTGAACGGTTATTTTCTGAAAAATTGACTTCATGTTTATTTTTTCGCTTTCTGATGGATATAGAGCCATCCGTTTGCGTAATCCTTTCGTTCCTCCTCCGACATTGAGGTGAATGCGTCAAAATCCACCTTTGCCAGCGTCATCTGCTCGTTTCCACATTTAAAGCACTCCACATCTTTGCGTCTTGATACGACACGCATCCATCCGCATTCCGGGCAAATAAATACTTTCATCATAGGAACTGCTGCCTCTCTTCTTTCTTACTGCCTATTTGCGCAGGGAAAAATCTGAATTATCCAGTGTCAGGTTCGGATTATAATACGGATCTCCCTGCTCAATGATCTCTCTCCATGAACGAAGCAGTGTATCCACCTCGTCATTAAACCGCTCCACTTTTTCCGGTGAATCCTCATATCCTCTGGATTTCGACTCATAATGGAACCACTCTGCATATGGATCATAGACCACAAGTTTTCCTGTTTTACGCACTTTCAGACAAAAATCAATGTCATTGAACGCAACCGCAAGTTCTTCCGTCAGTCCGCCGACCTCATCAAACACACTGCGTTTTACCATCATACAGGCCGCAGTGACAGCCGAATAATCCTGCGCGCATAAAATTCTGCCAAAATAACCGGTATCGTAACGCGGTTTGCCGATAAATGCATGTCCCGCGGTCCCGCCAAATCCTAAAACGACTCCGGCATGCTGGATCGTCTCATCCTCGTATAACAGCTTTGCACCGACAATTCCAACATCCCCGCGCATACAATAACCTAACATCTCACCGATCGCGCCACCGTCGATCATTTCCGTATCATTGTTGAGGAGTAACAGATACGAACCCTTTGCGGCATCCGCACCGAAATTGTTGATCTTTGAATAATTAAAGCCACCCTCATAAAAAACAACATGTACATTTTCACGCATTGTCTCAAGATCTTTGTAATAATCAAAGGTTTCCTGCTCGGTACTGTTATTTTCTACAATAATAAACTCGATGTTCGGGTAAGTGGTTTTTTCGAGAATGGAATTAACGCATGTTTCTAAATCTTTCCTGTGATCTTTATTTGGAATAATGATCGATACCAGCGGTTTTTCCTTCCAGTCATATTTTGTCCGGTACATCCCGTAAAATGCTGCATTTTCCACAGCTGCCGGAACCCCAATCCTGCTATAATGTGCCTCTATCGCACGTCTTCCTGCCTCGAACGCATACAGCTTGCTCTCCGGATTTGCAGCCGTAGACTGCATATGGCATCTCCAGTGATACAAAATCTTTGGAATATGTCTGATATTCTTCGCATTCTCACAACATCTTAAGATAAAATCAAGATCCTGTGCCCCGTCATATTCACTGCAAAATCCACCTGCCATATCCACAAGCTCTTTTTTAGCCGCAAACAGGTGACAGATATAATTGACACTGCACAAAAGATCGAGATCAAAATCCGGTTTAAAATGAGGTTCAAATCTCTTTTTTCCATCCATGCTGATCTTATCTTCGTCTGAATATAAGACATCAATACTGCGATCCTGATTTAAGGCATCTGCCAGTTCATAGAGCGCATTCGCAGGAACAATATCATCATGGTCAGCCAGGACGATATAGTCACCTGCTGCCAGTGCAAGCGCTGCGTTCGTATTGCCGGATATTCCAAGATTCTTTGGAAGTGTTGTAAATGTAATCCTTTTATCCGCTTTCGCATACTGCTCTAAGAGCGGTGTCAGCTCCGTTACAGGTGCCTGTCCGTTTTCCGCAGTCCCCGCATCATCCCCTGACAGACTGCCGTCCGCTAAGCATAACTGCCAGTTACCATAAGTCTGTGCCTGTATGGATCCGATCATTTCTTTTAAAAATTCCGGTTTTGTCCGATACAGCGGCACGACGACGGAAAACAAAGGCTGATAAGAAAATGTCCGTTTTCTCTGTTCTTCGAGCTCTTCTTTTTTTACATCATATTTTTGACACCATGCGTCATAGGAGATTTCCGATTTCCCCCCTAATTTATTTTCGATCTTGTGGATCGTTGCAGACAGTCCGTTCCGCTCTAAATAGCGGAGTGCATCCTGTGATTTTTCCAGAATATACTGCCATCTGCCTCCATCATCCCACTTTCTTAACCGGGTGCGGGAGTAATGTTCTGCATTGCGCATTTCAAGGAAAAACTTTTTGTTATCATCCTTTCGCGGAATCGACGCCTGGATCATAAACCCTGGTTTTGCCTGTATGTCGCATTCCGGAAATACAGAGAGCAGATCTTTCCGGAAATAGTGATCCGTCTTTACCTGAAGCTTCTGTCTGCGGTTATCCAGCAGATAAAGATTCACTTCTCCTGCCCCCATGCACCAGCCGGTCACCGTCACGGTGTCCTCATCGCGGTGGCAGTTTTCAATATAATATTCCAGTCTGCTTTCCCTTACGCGCAGTTTTCCGGTTGAAACAGCATACGCTCTTTTTTTACTTTCTCCGTCATCCGTAAAAATTTCAAACTTCTTTTTTTCACGCCAGTCTTTCGGCAGCGTCACGATCCCGACAACTTCCTCATTGATTTCATTGATCGTCCCAAGATATTTCTGGCGAACCTCAGCACCTTTGTTTACTGTAAGGGCAGCCGGCAGCTTTTCGCCATCCAGATAAGCCTGAACTTCCCTGCCGGATGCTTTTCCGTCATAAAACCAGCCGACGAACACCAGCATATCCGGCTCATTCAGATGGAATCTGAGTTTTTCCACAAAAAATTTATGTGTATCCATATGCGGTCCTTCCAATCAGTCTCTGAAATAAATGTCTCTTGTATACACCTTTTCTTTTACATCTGACAACATAGTATCCATACGGTTTGCCACGATCACATCACTCATCCTGCAAAATTCATCAAAATCACGGATCACTTTGGAATTTTCAAATGTATCCTTCTTTAATGACGGATCAAAAATAATAATGTTTACACCTTTTGCACGGATACGCTCCATAACCCCTAAAATAGAACTCTGTCTGTAATTATCAGAATTTGCCTTCATCGCAAGGCGGTAAATGCCGACTGTCTCCGGTTTCTTTTCAAGAATCTGCTCCGCAATAAAATCTTTTCTCGTGCGGTTTGCATCAACGATTGCACCTACAATGTTATTTGGTACATTGTCATAGTTTGCCAACAGCTGCTTGGTATCTTTCGGCAGACAGTAACCACCATATCCAAAGGAAGGATTGTTATACTGCATTCCAATTCTTGGATCAAGTCCGATTCCCTCAATAATCTGTTTTGCATCAAGTCCCTTCATGGCAGCAAACGTATCAAGTTCATTGAAGAAAGAAACACGGAGTGCAAGGTATGTGTTTGCAAAAAGTTTGACTGCCTCTGCTTCTGTAAGATTGGTTAAAAGCGTTGGGATGTCCTCTTTGATCGCACCCTCCTGCAGCAGATGTGCAAACGTCTCTGCCGCTTTTTTCATTTCACTGCTTCCCTCTTTCGATCCGACAATGATCCTTGACGGATACAGATTGTCTTTCAATGCCTGACCTTCCCGCAAAAATTCCGGTGAGAACAGTATACGGTCCGTGTGATACTTTTCACATACAGACTGTGTATAACCGACCGGAATCGTAGATTTGATCACGATCACTGCATGTGGATTGACTTTTAAGACCAGTTCTAACACTTCCTCAACAGATGATGTATCAAAATAATTCTTCTTCTCATCATAATTTGTCGGTGTCGAGATGATAACATAATCTGCCTTTTCATATGCATGCATACCGTCTATGGTTGCAGTCAGATTAAGTTTGGCGTTTGCCAGATAGTCCTCGATCTCACGGTCCACAAGCGGTGATCTGCGCTGATTGATCATCTCCACCTTTTCTTCTATTATATCAACTGCAGTCACTTCATGGTGCTGCGCTAATAAAATCGCATTGGACAATCCAACGTATCCTGTTCCAGCGATTGCAATTTTCATCGTATTCCTCCTGCCTTTCCATTCAAAAATCAAAAATACTCCATATTGTTTTATAGTACCATTTTCTGTATTATCATGCAAGTTTGAGATTTTAACCATGTCTGCAATTTACAACACGCCTGTTTTTTGCTAATGTATAAAGAAGCATTGAGGAGTATTTGGAATAAAGAAAAAATGGTAAACAACCCAGGAAATGAGGATTTTTATGAAGAAGAAAAATTTACTGTCCACCATTCTTTTAATTTTATCTGCTCTGCTGCTTAGCGGTGCAGCATGGTTTTCTTATCAGAAGAGCCGGATGGACTCTACCGGCCACATACCGGATCCTGCCACGGAATATCTCATCACGCAATATGCGGATGCGACCGGTGTCCAGGGCACTTTTTATACGATTTCAAACGATGACACTTTGATCATCATCGACGGAGGCTGGGCAGGCAATGCCGATGCTGTCCGGAAAGTGATTGCGAAACACAACAACACCGTAGACGCATGGATCATTTCCCATCCGCACCAGGATCATGCCGGTGCATTCAATGTTATCTATGCCAATCCGGGAGATATCACCATAAAAAATATTTATGACAACGGCTTCGATTATGATTTCATCGAAGCTGCCGGTGAACCTTACGATGATATCACGGTCATGGAAACGTTCCACGCACTGACGAAAGATGCCGATAATCTCACACATTTAAAACGCGGCGATGTGATCACACTTGCCGGTCATCTGACACTCTCTGTTTTTAATGCCTGGGATGAATCTGTCCTTTCTAATGTCGGGGATGAAAAAGACTATCAGAACAATGCCTCTTTGCTGTTTAAGATCAGCGGGGCACAAAACAGTATGTTATTCTGCTCTGATATCAAATATGATATGAATGACTATCTGCTTGGTACTTACCGGAACGATATTTCCTGCGATTATATCCAGACCGGACATCACGGAAACTGGTCATTTTCCGATGAATTTTACGAGGCTGCAGGTGCCTCCTATGCCTTTATCGACGCTCCTTCCTCCATCACGGACAACCCGGATTTCCCTGCCAGTACCTTAAAAAGTTCTTTGCAGAAAAAAGGAACGGTATTTGATTTTTCTACCGCTCCTAATTCTGTTACTTTGAAATAACCTGATGAAATCTCCCGGATTTCGCCCGGTCATATTTTTTCAATATAAATTGTTGTCAAACGTCAATTTCAGTTGTAGTGTGTTGAATTAAAAAGATAAGAGGTTCTATGCCTCTTTCTTTTTATATTGTAAGTAATTTACTTACTGAAAATAGTAACCTCCACCTGCTGTTACATTCTTGGTTCCGCGGTTCTGCACAAACACACGGTATTTTCCGGTTTCAGAAATAGAAAACGTATGTGATAATGCACTTTTTCCCTCTACATAACGCACATTATTGTGGGGATCCATGATACCGATCCAGCAGGTCTGTGTACCCGGTGCTATTGAAGCGGAAAGTGCTATCTTCTGTCCACTTGACACCTTAAATTTACCGGAGCAGAAACGAGTTCCCGGTTCCACCGTCCAGTTATAAGTTACCATTTCGCCGGAACTGAGTATAGGTGCTACCGGACTGAGGTCCGGTTTTGCATATTTGATGCGGGAATAATCATTATTCTCAGATGCCGGAACAAATACTTCTTTTAATTCCGGCGTCTCTGAAATCTCTCCCTGCGTACCCTCTGCTTCCTGATACAATTCGTCATGCACACCCGCTGCTCCGTAACTTGCTGCATAGGTTGTGGTCATTGAAGTTACCACAAATAAAAACGACAGTACAAATGCTGATATTTTTGCCCCTCTTTTGGCTTTCACATATTTTTTCATATACTCTATTCTCCTTCCCAAACTCTGCTGGCTCTCATATAGGGTAGAAAAAATATAATCCGGCTTTGAATCCTCCGGCATGCGCTCCATCAGATCTACGATCACTTCAAAATAACGTCTGGGCGTTATCACATCACGCAATGCGCAGACTGCCGACACGTCACAGGCACATTCACTCCACTCATTGATCCACGGTAAAATATGTTTTGCCCCGGAGGTCATATGCTGCATCGCACCGATATAAATGCTGCAAATTTTAAAGAAAGGGTCATTATACTTACAATGTACCAGTTCATGACAAAAGATCACCGTCAGTTCTTCTCTACTGTAGTGATCCTTCGGTAATAAGATATTATATTGGAATACTCCTGTCACCATCGGACTCTGAATGGAACTGCTATAATAAATTCCTATCTTCCGATGGATATGGAGCATATTTTTCACTTTCAGAAACTCTGCACAGACCTGTTCATCTGCCACAGGTATTCTGTATCTGCAAAGTCTTTTCCAGCGAATAAATTCAATCATGCTGTCTGCGACATTTTTGATCAGAAAGACCAGCCAGATAATTCCGGCTATCCCAAACACGAGATCCATATCTCCTGCCATCTCAAAATTAGGTTTCCATATGCTTTCCGTCCGCAGATATCCACGCCAGGTCAGCCTGACGATCAGATAACCAAACGGTACTATGTACATCATACATATAAACCGCAAAGTCACATATACCAGTCTGGGATCCCGTTTCAGCAAAAGCGGCTGAAATACTCTCCAGAACCCCAGACTGACCGTACCTGTAAAACAGGCAATCAAGATAATCAAAAATATCTGACTAATTAAGTTCATCTAATTTTTTCTTGAGTACCTGAACCTCTTCCTTGGTAAGCGCATCCTCGCAAAGATGGCAGGCAAACGCAGCCATATCTCCTTTATCAAAGAATCTTGCGTTCTCCTGTACGGTTGCTTTCCAGAAATCTTCCTTGCTTACTGCAGGCTGATAGAATGAATATCTTCCCTTGCGGTAAACTGTTAAAAATGATTTCTTAACCAGTCTTGCCAGAAAAGTAGAAACCGTCTGTGGCTTCCAGCTTTTTCCGTTCTCCTGATTTACTCTGTTCATGATATCCTGTAATGCCAGATCCTCTGTTGAATCCCAGATAACTTTCATGACAAGTCTTTCGCATGCTGAAATATCGTTCGTATCCATGAACCAATCTCCTTTCCACTCGCGCAGTGATTACTACGTCCGTAAACAACATATCATTTTTTTATGTTGTTTTCAATAATTTTTTTATTTTTTTATGTTTTTCCCAACAACAGAGATTCTCTTTTTCAATCCCCTGTTTTCCAAAGAAAAACGCATATACATATTTTATTATAAAACATTTTCAGCCAGAATGCTACATTTATCTTTTTTATTCAGACAAAATTCATACTTTTAGCCTAGAACCTGCTCATCATCACAGGTAACACCAAGGCTTACCTCGATCAGCCGCAGATCCGATCCAAGTGCTTTGATGGAATGTTTCTTGCCGGATGCAATACTTACCGTAGAACCTGCAAGCAGATCTACTTCCGTTCCCTCAAGAATCAGTTTTCCCATACCGGAAATAACGGTGATCGTCTCCGTATGCTGGGCATGTGTGTGATATGGCATTGTCTTGCCTGCAAGGATCTTGATGCGTTTTGTGACGCTGTGTGTGCCGTCCTCGTCGTTGTTGTCGATCGTCTTGATCGTTCCCCAGCGGCGCTCTTCAAATCTTGACTCATCCGGAATATTTTCAAGGCAGTCTTTGATATAGGAACTCTGGTGTTTGTCCGCTACTAATATTCCATCGTGCGAAGCAACGATCACCATATTTTTTGCTCCCATGACTACCATCGGAACTCCAAGCACATTGATTGCATGGCTGTTCTCACAGGTCTTATCCCATGTCACATCACCAATGCTCTGCTCTTTCATTTCCTCGGTCAGGGTATTCCAGGTTCCAAGGTCTTTCCAGATCCCGTCATACTGGACAGCAACAATGTTTTTCCAGTGCTCTAACACCTCATAGTCAAAGCTCTGTTTCGGCAGCTTTTCGTAATCGGCAACCATCTCATCATAGTTTGTCGTAACACCGTATTTATCCAGCCACTGCGCAGCCATGTTTAATTTGAAACAGAACACACCACAATTCCAGAGTGCACCCATATCCACAAGTTCCTGTGCGGTCACCTCATCCGGTTTTTCACGGAATCCTTTTACTGCAAACGGCTCGGATCCGTTTTTTTCAGGAACGATATATCCATATTTTGTGGATGGATAGGTCGGCACGCCGCCGAGCAGTCCGATCACACTGTCCTGTTTTTCAATATATTCACCCAAAGATTTGATCTTATTAAAAAACTCTACTGTAGTGTATGGATCTACCGGCAGAAATGCAACCACATCATCCGGCTTTGCACCCTTGTTTGACAAAAGATAGGCACAGGATAACATAACAGCCGGGAATGTGTTGCGGCGCATAGGCTCAACCGCAACTTCTGCCTGTCCGTCCAACTGGCTCTCGATGAGCTCCACCTGGGAATCGCTTGCACAAACGATCGTATTTTCGGAAAGAGATGCCGCTTTCAGCTGTCCAAAGACACGCTGTAACATGGAACATTTTTCGGTGCTTTCCGAATGTTCCGCTTCATCCGGGTTCATTAACTTAATATACTGCTTGGAACACAGATCATTTGATAACGGCCAGAGACGTTTTCCGGAACCGCCTGATAATAAAACAATATACATGTTGTTTCTCCATTCTACGCTCTTAGCGCTCTGCACGCATCGGATTGTGCAGGAAATCGTCATAAGTCAGACGGATTCCTTCCTCTAACTCTGTTTTATACTTCCATCCGAGTCCCTCTAATTTGCTTACATCAAGAAGTTTTCTCGGTGTTCCGTCCGGTTTTGTGGAATCCCATTTGATCTCACCCTCATATCCGACTACTTTGGCAACCAGTTCTGTCAGCTCTTTGATGGTCAGCTCTTTTCCGGTTCCAAGGTTCACGGTCTCGTTTCCGCTGTAATGGTTCATCAGATATACGCAGGCATCTGCAAGATCGTCCACATAGAGGAACTCTCTGAGAGGTGTACCGGTTCCCCAACAGGTTACCTCTTTTAATCCGGCCTCTTTTGCCTCATGGAAACGACGGATCAGTGCCGGAAGCACATGGCTGTGCTCTGGATGATAATTATCGTTTGGTCCGTAAAGGTTGGTCGGCATAACAGAAATATAATCAGTTCCGTACTGACGGTTTAAAAACTCGCAGTATTTTAAACCGCTGATCTTTGCAAGTGCATATGCCTCATTGGTTTTCTCCAGTTCACTTGTCAGAAGGCAGCTCTCTTTCATCGGCTGTGGAGCCATACGCGGATAAATACAGGAAGAGCCTAAAAACATTAACTTCTTACATCCGTTTTTCCATGCCTCGTGGATCACGTTCATCTCAAGAACCATATTGTCATACATGAAATCAGCGAGTGCTTCACTGTTTGCCATGATACCGCCTACTTTTGCGGCTGCAAGAAACACATAATCCGGTTTTTCTTTTGCAAAAAACTCCTCCACTGCATCCTGACGGCAGAGATCTAACTCTTTGTGTGTTCTTGTGATGATATTTGTATATCCTTCTTTTTCAAGCTGACGGACAATCGCGGAACCTACCATTCCTCTGTGTCCGGCAACATATATTTTTGCATCCTTTTCCATGATCTTATTCTCCATTTCTGTCTGTTTCCCAAGACATAACAAGTTTGAGCGTAAGCACAAACTTGTGTGTGAAAAATCTTATTTTTCACACTTTTCTCCAAATGTTATTTTTCGTTTTTTACAAGCTCCATATCATGCGCTACCATGATCTTTACAAGCTCCTCAAAAGTAGTTTTCGTCGGATTCCAGCCAAGCTCTGTCTTTGCTTTTGTAGGATCTCCCCAGAGATTTACAACGTCGGTCGGACGATAGAACTCCGGTGAAACTTTGATAACAGCCTTTCCGGTTGCTTTGTCGATACCGACTTCATCCATACCCTCGCCCTTGAACTCAAGCTCAATGCCAGCCTCGCGGAATGCGTGCTCACAGAACTCGCGGACAGAGTGCTGCTCACCGGTTGCGATCACGAAATCTTCCGGTTTGTCGTTCTGTAAGATCAGCCACATACATTCAACATAGTCTTTTGCATAACCCCAGTCACGCAGGGAAGACAGGTTGCCCATGTAGAGTTTGTCTTGCTTTCCTTGAGCAATACGGGCGGCGGCAAGCGTGATCTTCCGGGTGACGAACGTCTCGCCCCGCCGTTCGCTCTCGTGATTGAACAGGATGCCCGAACAGCAGAACATCCCGTATGCCTCGCGGTACTCCTTTACGATCCAGTAGCCGTACAGTTTGGCCACGGCATACGGGCTGTATGGATGAAAAGGCGTATTCTCGTTCTGCGGCACCTCTTCCACCTTCCCGTACAGTTCCGAAGTGGATGCCTGGTAAATGCGGCAGGTATCCGTCAAGTCACACTGGCGCACGGCTTCCAGAATGCGCAACACGCCGGTAGCGTCAACATCCGCCGTAAATTCAGGTGAGTCAAACGACACCTGCACATGGCTTTGGGCTGCCAGATTGTAAATCTCGTCCGGCTTCACCTTCTTCACTACTTGCAGGATACTCATCGAGTCTCCCAAGTCCGCATAGTGTAGGTGGAAATCAGGATGCCCCTCCAAGTGGACGATGCGTTCGCGGTAATCTACCGACGACCGGCGTATCGTGCCGTGTACGTCATATCCTTTCTCCAATAAAAATTCGGCAAGAAAAGAGCCGTCCTGGCCCGTGATGCCGGTGATAAGGGCTGTCTTTTTCATCTTCTATATTTTAAATGAGGAATTATATTTACTCTGTATCCAAACTGCTCCTGCTTATGCGTGCTTTCCGGGGAAAAGCAACTCGCATACTTTCCATAAGTAGCGCAGCGACTGCATCAGGTGGTTGGTATAGACCTTGTTCTCCCGGTGAGCCAGCTGATGCTCTTTCGCTATCAGCCGGTGCACCGACACCCCGTGGGTACTGACCCCGCCCATACGCATCGTCACCATGTCCATGCCTAAGTAGCGGGTACGGATGCCGCCCACGAAAACGGTGCGTAGCATCCACTCATAGTCAGCGCACACTTTGTAGTGCGTCTTGTACAACCCGTACCGGATGTACACCTTCCTGCGGGCGTAAAACGATGGATGGGCGGGCATGAATCCCATTCGCATCAGCCACGAGCGGAAT
>OHTM01000804.1_pt1 | contig 12852 bp, 12 predicted proteins | sample 1578951 | NCBI WGS metagenome assembly OHTM01 (sample SAMEA3879605, study PRJEB24766) | human gut metagenome | biome: human-associated habitat; feature: feces | place: USA | collected 1985/1987
GGCGCAACAACCGTAAACCGTGTGTCTGATTATGCGGAGGCATACGATATCAGTTTTTACGATGCCTTAAAGCGTGCGGACGAGATTCCTTCGATTGGAAAAGCAGCGTCAAAGGTAAAACCGTTTGTAAATCTGATCCAGGTATTCCGCAGTAAGCTGGAATTTATCAGCATTTCCGATCTTCTCCGGGAAGTGATTGAGGAAACCGGATATGTCAAAGAGCTTGAAGCGGAAGGTACGGATGAGGCAGAAGCGAGGATCGAGAATATTGACGAGCTCTTAAGTAAAGTTGTGAGTTACGAGGAAAGCGAAGAACATCCGACACTGAGTGGCTTTTTAGAAGAAGTAGCACTGGTGGCAGACATTGACAGTCTGGAAGATGACAGTGATTATGTTGTATTAATGACTCTGCACAGCGCAAAAGGACTTGAATTCCCGAAAGTGTATTTAGCAGGTATGGAGGATGGTCTGTTTCCAAGTTATATGTCGATCACATCGGATGATTCGAGTGAGCAGTTAGAGGAAGAACGCCGTCTTGCCTATGTGGGTATCACCCGTGCCATGAAAGAGCTGACGATTACCTGTGCAAAGCAGAGAATGATTCGTGGGGAGACACAGTACAATAAAGTTTCCCGTTTTGTCAAAGAGATACCGCTGGAGCTTTTAGAAGGAAAAGCCCCCGTTGTTTCGCGAAAAGAATCAGATTCTTCGATTGAAAATACATGGAATGTGAAACCAAAGCGCATGACGATGAGACAGCAGCCTTCCGGACAGAGCATGCAGGCGCGTGCATTTGCCTCTGTTCATACGAAAGAAGAAAAGCTGCCGTATGATATTGCAGACCGTGTTTTACATACGCGGTTTGGAGAAGGAACGGTGGTTGCCATTGTTGAAGGTGGGAGAGATTATGAGGTTACAGTCCAGTTTGACACGGTGGGAATTAAAAAAATGTTTGCTTCTTTTGCAAAATTAAAAAAGTTATAAAATCGTTTAATTTATAAATTTTTTATAGGCGAAATGGGAAACATATGATATAATAAACATATGCAATAAGCAGTGCGGAATTATTTGTTTTCTGAACAAGTACTGCAATATGGGAATAATATGTATCATATGACTGTAAGATGTCACAGTCTGAAAATAGAAGGAGGGGAGCCCCATGAACAAGATGGATGATTTAAAAGATTTAGTTAACATTTCAAGATTAAATGAACTGCTGAACAAAAAAGAAGCAGAGGAAGAGAAGAAAGCTTCCAAAGTTGTCTGGGTATTCGCAATTATCGGAATCATTGCCGCAGTTGCAGCAGCAGTTTACGGAATCTATCGTTTCTTTGCACCGGACTATTTAGAGGATTTCGAAGACGACTTCGAGGATGATTTTGATGATGATTTCTTCGAGGACGAAGAAGATGACGACAAAGCAGAAGAGCCGGCAGAGGACAAAACAGAAGAGTAAGAAATATCTTTAAGGGGCTGCAGTGTTGCAGCCCTTTTTAAATTCATAGGAAAAGAGAAAGGAACTGGTTATGAAAAAAGGGCAGATCGTAGAAGGAATCATTGAACGGGTGGATTTCCCGAATAAAGGAATTTTAAGAGCGGAAGATGGCACGCGTGTCATTGTAAAAAATGCGATCATGGGACAGAAAGTATCAGCGGCGGTCAATAAGGTCAGAAAAGGAAAATGTGAGGGACGCCTGCTCGAGGTGTTGGAAAAATCTGCACTGGAACTGCCGGAACCGGGATGTGTTCATTATGGTATCTGCGGCGGCTGTACATTCCAGAGCCTTCCGTATGAAGAACAGCTTTCCATGAAGGAGCAGCAGGTAAAAGATCTGATCGATGCGGTCATCACCGAGGAAAATAAGGGATATGAGTTTTTACCGATCAAGGCGAGCCCAAGACCGAAGGCATACCGCAATAAGATGGAGTTTTCATTTGGAGATGAATATAAGGACGGGCCGTTAGCACTTGGCATGCATAAAAGGGGCAGTTTTTATGATATCGTAAACGTAGGGGAGTGTCAGATCGTAGATGAAGATTTCCGCCGTGTGCTTAAGATCACATTGGAATATTTTAAGGAAAGACAGATCCCATTTTACCATAAACTCCGCCACACCGGATATCTGCGCCATTTTCTTGTGAGAAAGGCGGCAAAAACAGGAGAGATTTTAGTTGACCTGGTAACAACAACGCAGACGGACGGACTTGGTGCGGAAACCGAAAGCGTATTATTAGACGGATGGGTAAAGGCACTCTGTGAGGAAACATATGACGGTGTGTTAAAAGGAATCCTCCACACGAAAAATGACAGTGTTGCCGATACGATCAAAAATGAGGGGACAGATATTTTATTTGGACAGGACTTCTTCTATGAGGAGCTGCTCGACCTGAAATTCAAGATCACGCCGTTTTCCTTTTTCCAGACCAATTCCCTTGGCGCAGAAGTGCTTTATCAGACGGCGCGAGAATTTATCGGAGATGCGCTCGATGATGAGGCGAGCCAGACGGTATTTGACCTGTATTCCGGAACCGGAACGATCGCACAGATCTTATCTCCGGTTGCGAAGAAAGTGATCGGTGTGGAGATCGTGGAGGAAGCTGTTGTGGCTGCAAGGGAGAATGCAGCTTTAAACGGACTTACTAACTGCGAATTTATCGCGGGAGATGTATTAAAAGTGATCGATACGATCGGGGAAAAACCGGATTATATCGTACTTGATCCGCCAAGAGATGGAATCCATCCGAAAGCACTGGAGAAAATCATCCGCTATAATGTGCCGCAGATGGTCTATATTTCCTGTAAACCGACCAGCTTAGCAAGAGATCTTGAAGTGCTGCAGGCGAGAGGTTATCAGGTGAAGAAAGTGCAGTGCGTGGACATGTTTCCTGCGACGGGAAATATTGAGACGGTAGTATTATTGTCCAAACTCAAAGTCGACCATCATATCGAAATAGAACTTAAGATGGATGAGTTGGATTTAACGGCGGCGGAAAGTAAAGCAACCTACGATGAAATCAAAGCCTATGTTTTGAACAAGTACGGACTAAAAGTAAGCCAGCTTTATATCGCTCAGATAAAAAGAAAGTGTGGAATCATCGAAAGAAAAAATTATAACGTATCCAAAAAGGAAGATGCGAAAGTACCGCAGTGCCCGCCAGAGAAAGAGGCAGCGATTATGGACGCATTAAAGCATTTTCAAATGATTTGAAAAATTTTATAAATACGCCGTTTTCGGACGGCGCTCACTTCAAAAGGTGTTGCTTTCGGGCAGCGCCTTTTGTTTTGCCGGTCTGAGAGAAAAGGGGGTGAAAACATGGCCGAGCCGGGTGCATTGGATTACTTTTACGGAACGGAGGCAGAACAATATACCTTTTACCGGATTCCGAAGGTGTTGTTTACCGACCCCGGCTTCCGGCGTATAACAGCAGACGCGAAAATCCTGTACGGCTTGATGTTAGACCGCATGGGGCTGTCCATACGCAATGGCTGGCTGGACGAACAGGAGCGCGTGTTCATCTACTTCACATTGGAAGAAGCGATGGACGCGATGTGCTGCGGCCATAACAAGGCGGTGTCCCTGTTCACCGAGTTAGACAAGGTGGGCCTGATCGAGCGCAAGAAGCAGGGCCAGGGCCGCCCCACAAAAATCTACGTCAAGAACTTTATCCGGAAAGAGGAAGTCAAGACTTCCGAAAACCGGAAGTCTGCACTTCCCGAAACCGGAACTCTTGACTTCCGAAAATCGGACACAATCAATACTGATAAGAATAAGACTGATAGGAACGATACTGATCCATCTATCCATCCGGCGGCGCAGCCTTCGGAGGATAGACCGCCTACGGCGGCTGATACGATGGATACGATACGGGCCTATCGGGAGATTTTGAAGGAGAACATCGAGTATGACATTCTCCGGAAAAACCTGGGCTATGACTGCGACCTGCTGGATGAAATTCTGGACATTCTGGTAGACACGGTATGCAGCACCCGAAAAATGATCCGCATTGGAGGCGAGGACTACCCAAAGGAGGTTGTGAAAAGCAGGCTGCTGAAGCTGGACTCCGGCCACATCGAGTATGTGATCAGCAGCCTGCATGAGAATACGACGAAGGTGCGGAACATCCGCGCCTACCTGCTGACCTCCCTTTACAATGCGCCTACTACCATCAACAGTTACTACACCGCACTTGTCAATCACGATATGTACGGCAGCGGGTAACTGTTTTTTCATACTCAAACAAGGCTGGCGAGCCGGTCTTATCCGGCCCGCCCTTGGTTACCAATCTGCAAATGAACGGCACTGTGTCAAGAACGCGCACGGTGCGCGTTCATTTCATTCTTGACGCGGGGGCGTTTGTTTGCCACCCGGCACGAAGCCGGAGAAAGGAGCGACCCCATGAAGAAACCGTTTGCTTACATTTCTGCCGCCTGGAGCGGCCAGGAATTTACCGACACCGACCAGGCGGTGGTCTACTGCCGCAAGGTTTATCAGGCCGGGTTTACCCCGATCTGCCCTATCCTCTATCTGCCGCACTTCCTCAATGACTCCATCCCCGCCGAACACAAGGACGGGATTGACATGGCGCGGGAGCTGCTGCGGCGCAGCCATGTGTTGATTGTCTGCGGCGACGAGGTGGACGAAGCCGTAAAGAACGATATTGCTGTGGCGCAGCGGCTTGGTATTACGGCCACCACGCTGGACGGCATTTTGAAAATCCGGAGCCAGGGCCATGAAGAAGCCCGTTGATTTCTTTCACCGGCGACTGCGTTTCCTGCTGCACCGGCTGGTGGTGCCGCCTTAGTATTCTGCTTTCCATTTCCACCCTGCCGGAAAGGAGGATAGCCCATGCAGGAAGAATTGGAACAAAAATCTGTGGCGATCAGCATTAAAGCGGGAAAGCTGACCGCAAATCTCTTGAAGAAGGCCCTGGAAAAAGCCCTGGCAGAAATGACAAAAAGCCAGAAGAACTCGAAAATTTATAAGGGCAAGCAGAGTGTGAAGCACCTTGTCCGGCAGGGCGCAGGCGTTTCCAATATCGAGATCACAGATGGCAACATCAAGTCCTTTGAGCGTGTTGCCCGTAAATACGGCGTTGATTTCGCACTGAAAAAGGACACCACAAGCCAGCCTCCCCGCTATCTGGTCTTTTTCAAGTCACGGGACGCGGATGCGTTGACCGCTGCCTTTGCGGAATATTCCGGCAAGGTGGTAAAGCGCCAATCCCAGGAAAAGCCGTCGGTTCGCCGTCAGCTTACACAGCTTCAGGAGGTTGTCCGGAAAATGGCGCAGTCTCTCTCCCGCAACAAACAGCAGGAGGTGACGCGATGAAGAACCTGCCAAAAATCAATCCGGCAAAGGCACTCAAAGCCAGCCTTCCCTACCTGATTGCCGGTCTGCTCTGCACGAAGTTGGGTGAAGCCTACCGGCTGACTACCGGCGGCGATGTGATTGACCGGCTGCTGGCAGCCTTTACAAAGCTGGGGCTGGTATTTCAAAATCCGCTCCCCAGTTTTCATCCCTTTGACCTGCTGGTGGGCGCAGCGGCGGCTGTGCTGCTGCGTCTGGTGGTCTGGTCAAAAATAAAAAGCGCAAAGAAGTACCGGCACGGAGAAGAATACGGCACGGCCCGATGGGGCAACGAAAAAGATATAGCGCCGTTCATCAACTCCGATTTCTCCCAAAATATCCTGTTGACCGATACGGAGCGGTTGACCCTTGGGAAGATTGCCGACCCAGAAAAACGGAATGTCAACCTCAACGTCCTGGTGATCGGAGGCAGCGGCAGCGGAAAAACCCGCTATCACATCAAGCCCAATCTGCTTCAGATGAACGCCTCCTATGTCTGCTCCGATCCGAAAGGGACTGTCGTGGAGGAGGTAGGCCGTGCGCTGGTGCAGCAAGGTCACTATAAGCTGAAAATCCTGAACACCATCGACTTTGGCTGCTCGATGCACTATAATCCCTTCCACTACCTTCACAGTGAAACCGACATTCTCTCTTTGGTGACGGTTATCATGGAGAACACGCAGAGCAAGGAAAGCAAGGGCGGGGATGACTTCTGGAGCAAGGCCGAGGCCCTGTTGTATCAGGCGCTAATCGCCTACATCTACTATGAAGCCCCGGAAGAAGAAAAGAACATGACCACTCTGCTGGATATGCTCAATGCCTGCGAATGCCGGGAGGACGATGAAAACTTTAAGTCGGCGGTGGATCTGCTGTTTGAACAGTTGGAGCAGCGCGACGCAAACCACTTTGCAGTCCGTCAATATAAGAAATTTAAGATGGCTGCGGGCAAAACTCTAAAATCGATCCTGATTTCCTGCGGTGCAAGGCTGGCCCCCTTTGATATTCAGGCAGTACGGGAAATGATGGAGTACGATGAATTGGAACTGGAAAAGCTGGGGGAGGAAAAAATCGCCCTGTTTGCGGTGGTGTCCGACAGTGATCCCACGTTCAATTTCATCTCAGCGATGATGTACTCTCAGATGTTCAACGTCCTTTGTAACCGTGCGCTGACCGTCTATCATGGGCGGCTGCCGGTTCATGTGACCTGCCTGTTTGACGAGTTTGCCAATCAGAAAATTCCCAACTGGGAGCATTTGGTCAGCGTTATCCGTTCCCGGAATATCTCGGCGCATATCGTCCTCCAGACGTACAGCCAACTTAAAGGAATGTACCGGGACAATGCGGAAACCATTGCGGGCTGCTGCTCGTCGCTTTTGTTTCTTGGCGGCAAGGAGGAAAGCAGCCTAAAGATGGTGGCTACTATGCTTGGCAAGGAAACCATTGACACCTATAACACCAGCGACACGCGGGGGACTTCCCGCAGCTATGGCCTAAATTATCAAAAATTGGGAAAGGAATTAAAAAGCGTGGATGAACTGGCGGTTATGCCCTCCAGCCGCTGCATTTTGCAGGTGCAGGGCGTCCGGCCGTTCTATTCGCGCAAGTATGACCTGACCCGCCACCCGATGTATCGGTACACCGCCGATGCCAACCCGAAGTACACCCTGGATGTGAAGGGGTACTTAGCCCACCGGCTGAAAGTAAAGCCGGAGGATGAATTTGAGGTCTATGACCTGGGAGAAGCCGACTCGATTTCTGCGGCTTAACCGCCCACACCGTTTGCAGCGTATTTTTTCAAACGGTGTGGGCCTTTTTTGTTTCTATCAATCTATTTTCACACTACAAGGAGGTTCCTATGGAATTCTTTACTACTGCTGTTTCTTCTCTGTCTACCGTCGTGACTGCCATTGGTGCCGGTGTCGGCGTGTGGGGCGTTATCAACCTTATGGAAGGTTACGGAGGGGATAATCCTGCCTCCAAAAGCCAGGGGGTCAAGCAACTGATGGCCGGAGGAGGGGTCATTCTCCTGGGCCTGAAGGTGGTTCCCCTGCTGTCTGGCCTGCTCGGTTAATGTATGGGTAACGGCCTATGGATTTTATCATCGACGCGATAACAGAATGGATTAAGGATTTCCTGATCGAAGCCATCACGGGAAACCTGTCGAATATGTTTGGTGATGTAAATACAAAGGTCGCTACTATCGCAGGGGAAGTTGGAAAGACGCCGGAGCAATGGAACTCCGGCGTCTTCTCTATGATTCACAGCCTGTCCGAGTCTGTAATCGTCCCCATCGCGGGCCTTGTGATTGCCGCAGTCCTGTCCTATGAACTGATCCGTATGGTCATAGACCGGAACAATATGCACGACTTTGATACGTTCATCTTTTTCAAATGGATCATCAAGGCCGGGATTGCGGCCTACGTCGTCAGCCATACATTCGACTTTATCATCGCCATCTTTGAGGTGGCACAGACAATGGTGCAGCAAAGCGCCGGGGTCATTGACGCAAACGCCAGCATAGATATTTCGTCAGCCTTGGCGTCAATCACCACCGAACTGGAGGCAAAGGGCCTGGGCGAACTCTTTGCCCTGATGCTGGAAACCTGGGTAGTCAGCTTCGCCATGACGGTGATGGGTGCGCTCATTACCATCATCCTCTACGGCAGAATGATTGAAATATATATCTATGCCAGCGTAGGGCCGCTGCCTTTTGCCACCTTTGCCAACCATGAGTGGGGAAATATTGGCACCAACTACATCCGGGGCCTGGTTGCCCTGGGACTGCAAGGCTTCTTAATCATGGTCATCACCGGGATTTATGCGATTCTGGTCAAAAGCCTGTCTCTGTCCGGCGGCGACCTGCACGGAGCTATCTGGACTTGCGTTGCCTATACCGTCCTGCTCTGTTTCAGCCTGTTCAAATCAGGCAGCGTAGCAAAAAGTATTCTGAACGCCCATTAAAGGAGGTGGACGAGTGAATGAACCTGGAAAATATTCTGTAATCTATGCCGATCCACCCTGGCATTACCGGGTGTGGAGCAAAAAGGGCGCGGGCCGGTCTGCGGAAAGCCATTATTCCACCATGTCTTTGGAGGATATAAAGGCGCTGCCGGTTCAGCTTTTGGCAGCAAAGGACTGTGCCCTGTTCCTTTGGGTGACGTTTCCCCTGCTGAAAGAGGCGTGGCCGGTGCTGGATGCCTGGGGATTTTCCTATAAATCCGTCGCTTTCGTTTGGGTGAAGCAAAACCGGAAAGCGCCCACCCTGTTCACCGGCATGGGTTACTGGACGCGGGCAAACGCCGAGATCTGTTTGCTTGCAACCAGAGGGCACCCGAAACGTGCCAATGCCGGGGTACATCAGGTGATTTTGTCCCACATCGAGGAACACAGCAAGAAACCGGAGGAAGCCCGCAGCCGCATCGTCCGGCTGATGGGCGACGTTCCCAGGATTGAGCTTTTCGCCCGCAGCCGTGCGCCGGGATGGGATGTATGGGGAAATGAGGCCGCAGGCTCCATTCAGGGGTGGCCGCCATGCTGACATTGATCCCCCTGACACTGGCGCAGGCAAATGAATTTGTGGAAAAGCACCACCGGCACCATCGGCGTGTCCAGGGATATAAGTTCTCTATCGGCTGTGAAAGCTGCGGGGAATTGGTAGGCGTGGTGATTGCCGGAAGGCCCGTCAGCCGGTATCTGGATGACGGTTTTACATTGGAAGTGACACGCCTTTGTACGCTCGGAGGCCGGAACGTGTGCAGCTTTCTTTATGCTGCCGCCGCCCGTGCAGCAAAGGCGATGGGATACCGGAAAATCATTACCTACACATTGGATACGGAAAACGGAGCCAGTATCCGGGCAGCGGGCTGGACTTGTGCCGGTCTTGCCGGTGGAAAGCACTGGACAGGGGCGCGCAGGCCCAAAGTCCTCCAGGCTCCGGAACAGATGAAATACCGCTATGAAAAAATATTACGGGAGGTGAGTTGATTGGCCCATGTGAACATCACAAAGGACTTGACCGAGGTGAAAAGCAAGGTTGTGTTCGGCCTGACGAAACGGCAGCTCATCTTTTTTGTGCTGGCCGCGCTGGTAGCCGTGCCAATCTACTTTTTGACCCGGAAAAGTCTGGGCAACGATATTGCTCTGGTTCTTCTGATTACCACGGCCCTGCCATTCTTCTTTTTCGCACTCTACGAAAAGAACGGGCAGCCGCCGGAAAAGATGCTGAAAAACTATATCCGCGTCCGGTTCCTGACGCAACAGGCGCGTCCCTACCGGACAGACAACCGATTTGCCGCCCTGGAGCGGCAAGCCTATTTTGACGAGGAGGTGAAACAGCTTGTTTCCACTACTGAAAAGACGGGAAAGAAAACGGGCCGTGGGCTGGGGCGACGAGTTGATCATCCGTCCGGACACGCCGTTAAGTGCCGCACAGAAAAAGCAGCTCGCAAAGGCAATCCGACGGGCAAAGCGCGACGGTAAGATTGCCGCCACTGCCCAGCAGACTATTCCCTATGAGGAAATGTATGAGAATGGGGTATGCAGCCTGGGGAACCGCCTTTACAGCAAAAGCATTGCGTTTGAGGATCGCAGCTATGCCGAAGCGTCCGACGATGATAAGGCGGTCATCTTTGAACTGTACTGCCGACTGGTCAACTATTTCGGCCCCACGGTGGCCTTTCAGCTTTCCGTGGTCTGCTATTATCCGGATATGGCGGAGTATCGGAAAATCCTGCGTATCCCACCCACCGGCGACAGCTTTGACCCTATCCGTAAGGAATTTTCCGATATGCTGCTCACGAAAGCCAGCCTGTGCAAGACGGAACGTAGCCTGTGCCTGACCTTCACAGTGGAGGCCGAGGACGTAAAGCAGGCCGCGTCCCGCCTGGAACAGATTCAGGCCGATGTGCTGGAACGGTTCAAAGGCATTGGAACCCAGGCCCACGGGATGGACGGCTATGAACGGCTTTTGCTGCTGCATCACTGTCTGCACCTGGATGAGCCGCAGAAATTCAAATTCAACTGGGACTCGCTGGTGGGAACCGGCCTTTCCAGCAAAGACTATATTGCGCCCAGCTCCTTCTTGTTTAAGGAGGGCCGGTATTTCCGCGTTGGCCCGTCGGTCGGCGCGGTTTCCTTTTTGCAGATCCAGGCCACGAAGCTGTATGACACGCTGCTGAACGCGCTCCTGAATATCGAAAGCAGCCAGATCGTCAGCATCCACGCAAAGGCGCTTGACCAGGGCGCTGCGCTGAAAACCGTGAAACGGAAACTGAGCGATTTGGACAAGGCAAAAATCGACGAACAGAAACGGGCGGTGCGCTCCGGCTTCGACATGGACATTCTCCCCCCTGACCTTGTGACCTTCGGGAAGGAGGCGGAAAAGCTACTGGAGGATTTGCAGAACCACGATGAAAAGATGTTTATGGTCACAATCCTTCTGGTGCATACCGCGCCAACCAAACAGAAGCTGGAAAACATCATCTATTCGGTGAACGGCATCGCCAACGCCAACAACTGCAACCTGATCCGGCTGGACTATCAGCAGGAACAGGGTTTTGTATCGGCCCTGCCCCTGGGTGTGAACCAGGTGGAGATCCAGCGTGGCCTTACCACCAGCGGGACGGCAATCTTTTTGCCGTTCCGCTCCTGTGAGGTGTTCCAGCCGGGCGGCCTTTACTACGGTGTCAATACGCAGACGAAGCACATCATCCTGGCAGACCGGAAAACCCTCAAATGCCCCAACGGGATCGTGCTGGGCACACCGGGCAGCGGAAAATCCTTCTTTGCAAAGCGCGAGATGGCCAATGCCTTTTTTGCCACCAATGACCACATTCTGATTTTAGACCCGGAAAATGAATATACCGCCCTGACGGAGCAGCTTCACGGCCAAACGATCTACCTGGCTCCGGATAGCCACAGCTATTTGAACCCGATGGATCTGGACTTGTCCACCGATGTGGGCGAGTCGCCCATGCTCATGCAGGCGGATTTCCTGCTGTCACAGTGCGAGCTGATGATGGCCTCCTATGGCAATCCGCTTATGCCCATTGAAAAATCCCTGATTGACCGCTGTATCAGTCTGGTTTACCGGGATTACCTAAAGAACCCCAGGCCGGAGAATATGCCCGTCCTGGGCGACCTGTACCAATGCCTGCGGGAGCAACACAATTCGCGGGCGGATGATCTGGCTACGGCGATGGAGATTTACGTCACCGGCAGCCTATCTTATCTGAATCACCGAACGAATGTGGATTTGAATAACCGTATGGTCTGCTACAACACCAGCAAGCTGGGACAGGGCTTAAAAAAGCTGGTCATGTCCAACGTGCAGAAGCATATCTGGCAGCGTACTGCGGTCAACCGCTATGCCGGTATCACCACCCGGATATTCTTAGATGAGTTCCACCTGCTCTTAAAGGAGCCGCAGACAGCGGCCTACACCGCTGAGATTTACAAGCGGTTCCGTAAGTGGAACGGGATTCCCACATCGCTGACGCAGAACGTCAAAGACCTTTTGGACAGCTCCGAGATTGAGAACATCCTGGAAAACAGCGATTTCGTGCTGATGTTAAATCAGGGTGCCAGCGACCGGAATATCCTGGCTCAGCGGCTTGGCATTTCGCCACAGGAATTAAACCATGTGACCAACAGCAGCGAGGGCGAGGGCCTTCTGTTCTTCGGGGATAAGATCATTCCCTTTGAGGACAAATTCCCGCGTGATACACAGCTCTACCGGGTAATGACCACGAAGCCTTCCGACCTGGCGGCATAAGGGGGTGGCCCATGAAGCGAAAACGCAATATCTACGATGCGGATGATGCAGCCAAAAGCAAACGGCTGCATTTTTCAGCGGAGGAACGGGCTGCCCATGCAGAGAAAAAGGCGGAAATCCTGGGAGAAAAGCTGGAAAAAGCCAAAGCTGACCTTCCAAAGAAGCGCCGTGCCCGGATCAACCGGGAATTTGACGCTATGACCGGCAAGGTTCGGCACTCGCTGAGTTTTGAGGACGAGGTAAAACCGCGCAGCCGGAAAAACCCGGTGGCGCGGGCTGGCCTGAAAGCTGGCCGGACGGTGGATTTGGCGGCTCACAGTAAAATCCGGCAGGTGGAAAAGGAAAATGTAGGCACCGAAGCGGCCCACAAGACCGAGTTTGCAGCGGAAAATCTGGCGGCAGGCGCGATCCGGAAAGGCTACCGCTCTGTAAAGGATGCGCCCTACCGCAAGGTGGAACGGCTGGAGGTCAAAAGTGCAAAGGCAACAGTCAATGCCAATTACCACGCCGCCGTCCGGGACAATCCAGAGCTGCAAAAGCATTCCCTGTCGGCCCTTTTTCAGAAGCGGAAACTAAAGCGTGAGTATGCCAAAGCCTACCGGGAGGCAAGAAAAACCGGGAGCCGCGGGGCTGCGGTGGCGAAAAAAGCGAAGGAGGCAGTCAGCAACGCAGGACAGGCTGCCGTTGCCCTGGTCAAGAACAATAAGGGCGTTTTGGTGATTGTCGGCGGGG
>OHTM01000812.1_pt1 | contig 12797 bp, 10 predicted proteins | sample 1578951 | NCBI WGS metagenome assembly OHTM01 (sample SAMEA3879605, study PRJEB24766) | human gut metagenome | biome: human-associated habitat; feature: feces | place: USA | collected 1985/1987
GGATAGGTCCGAAAATGGTGAGCATTCCCAAAAGAATTTGCTGACAATAGATGGTAGCCCACCAACCGATTCTGAATACTACAAGGGCTATCAGCATGATGATTTTGTCAATCCCCACGATTACCCCCGAAGTCAGCGAGGTGAACCACAGCTTCGCCGCATCCTTCTCCATGTTCGTAACCTCGTCCACACCTGTCTGTTCCATCGTCGCCTCGATAAGGTTTGGGTCCGACGTACCCGTATGGGCGACATCGGCCTGTGCCTGCAGGGCAGTGTACATCGTGTCGCGCACGTAAATCAATTCCTGCACCTCCTCGAACTTGTCCGAGATTTGCGAGGCTTCGGCCTCGTACAGGTCATGGGTGTAACTGCCGATACAGTTCGGTATGTAGGAGAGGAAGTCCAGAAAGCACCAGTTGCTCCCGCTGCCAGCCATGCCCGTATCTGCCGGAGGATACCACCAGCAGAGGATAAGCGACACGGCCAAGGGCTTGAAGAGTTTCATCACGTCCAGCGGCTCGTGCTTGACCATCATCTTGTACGCCATGCCTGCCGCCATGATGATGGCGAATAGGGCGGCCAGTGCCATGCACATTTGAAGAATCCACCAGAATGGACCTTGCGAGCCGGTAAAGGTCGCATCAGTCAGGAACTCGTTGGTCTGAAAAATCACGTCGTCGATTTCCTCTTCCAAGAGGTCGATACCGAAATCCGAAAGAATATTTCCGTCTGCCATACGTTGTGTGTTTTTAGTTCTTTCTGTTTACCGTCTCGTCTCCGTCTCCCGTATCAGTTTCGCCGCCCGATTGCGCCCCTCGCACGGCGAAACGCGATTCGTTCCACCGGCCCATCGCCTCGCGGACGATACCGCCCTTGTCCAGTCGCCGATCGGCGGTTGCATTCAGCAGCCCGTTTGCGACCGTGGCGTTCTGTCTTCGGGCAAGGTAGCCGACCAGAATCTCGTTCTGCCGTACCACGTCCTCGTAGATTCGCAGGTACTCTTTCTTCCGTTGTGCGTTGGGCATGTAGGCGTCCTTCGTAGCGTCAATGGCGCACTGGTAGACGTGGTAGTATTCCGTCCACCGCTCCCTGTCGTCCGTTGTGCCCCCGGCAAGGAGGATGCGGTCGATGTTGCGCTGAAGCCGTTCCATTTGAGCGTTTATCTTATCGCCCTCGGCCAGCCACGCGAGGTCAATCTGCCGGTCGGCTACATTCAGTGCCTCGATTTCGGCCCGCTTGACCAGTGCCGAGTCGATGGCTTCCGCCTCGTCCGTCTGGTTGTACAGGTTCACACCCGCCAGCGTGCGGAACGACAGTTTGTTCTTGCTTGCCGCCGACTTCTTGTAATTGTTGTGCAGCAGCGTGTAATAGAGGTCGGGCGAGAGTGCGCCCGTGCCGGTCTCCATGACCGTAATCTGGTTCTGTTTCGGTGAATCATGGTTATAAGTGACCGACTGCGCCTTGACACTGCTCGTTGCAGCAGTTGCGACTGCCATGAGTAAGAGTATTCTGTTCATATTAATTTCCGGTTATTCGTTATTTTACAGTTATTTGTATCGTATAGTCATACTTTTCTTGAGCTTCCAAATACTGGTATTCATTCCTGACCCGTTTCTCTCCCAGCGAGAAATGTGTTTCGTCTTTTTCAATGCAAATACATTTTCTATTCGTATAGATACAGGCGATTGCGGTGCTCATGCTCCCCGATGCAAAATCAAGGACCGTATCTCCTTCCTTTGTGTATGTTTTTATCAGATACTCCAATAATGCAATCGGCTTTTGGTTAACATGAATCGTTTTGCCTTCCGATTCCGCTGTCTTGAAGTATATCACACTTCGTGGATATCTTGTCCCTTTGTTTTCATGCCTGAATGTAGGATTGGGTACATTGTTTATCCCTGTCCAATTGCTTCCTCTCTTCGTGCGGTTCCCGTAAGGCTCGCCTTCCTCCATGATTGGATAATAAGGGGTTCTGCCTTTGCCAAAGACACTTATTAGCTCATGTGCTTTTAGAGGTTGTTTTTTAGCGAGAAGAAAATTGCTTGCTTTTGACTTTTCCCAAACCCAGTCATATTTAAATTCATCTAAATTGCCGCAGCGTAGAAAGCTGCTGAACGGTTCGCTGCCAAATAAGACCGTAGGTGCATTTTCTTTCCTGACTCTCCTGATCTCTTTCCACATTTCCGGGAATGGTATTATTTTATCCCACTGTGAAGCTGTAATTCCAAAAGGGGGATCGCATAAAACCAAATCAATGCTTGATTCCGGAAGAAAAGGCATTACTTCAAGGCAATCGGCTTTATATAACGTAATGTCTTTCGCAAAAACAATCTTTTCCATTGCATCAATCTAAATGTCTATTTATCCATTGGTTATAATCCCAATATGCTTGTTCGTACTATAAATTCCTTCTCTGTTTTTATTTCCCGATGTCGATGGCATGGAAGTCAAACTTGTAGACAGTCTGCCTTCTTTCCCTTTTATCGTTCGTTAATAATCCAGCCGTCCCGCTTTGCGCCATCGTCCGAAAGCCCCGTCGATAATCTCCTTGACCTTGGGACGGTAAATCTTCGCTTTCCAGTAACCGATACGCACCTGTATGTACCGCCACGTCTCGATATACGCCCGGTTCAGGTGCCGTTCGATGTCGTCCAGCGACGTGTTCACCGCTTCCAGCACCATCAGCAGGTCAGAGGTTGAGCAGGCCGCTGCCCCGGTGGCATACAGCACGAGGTCGCTCACCGACTTGTATAGCTGTTCCCCGTCGTTGGCGATGTCCCGTATCGCTTTCTCGTTGATGGCCAGTATCACTGCGTCACCGGGGTCGATGCGCCCCCGTTTCACGATTCTCTCGTTGAAGTCCTCCAACAGTTTCTTGTAATCGCCGATACGGTCGCTCACCGCGGTATAGGTACTTTTCACGTTCAGCACCGTCCGCAAGGACTGGTACATCACGTCGATGACGTCGAAGGCGCGGGTGTAGCGGTCCAAGTCCACATTCAGTTCCTTGTACTCGCCGACCTCTTTACGGCTGTATTCGTGCAGCAGCTTGTTGCTGTATTCCAGTGTACTGCGGGTCAGCAGCAGGCTGCGCTGTGTCTTGTGGTCGTTGATGTAGGCTTCTACCGACACGATGTCGAACGTCCATTGCGCCTTGGCAATGCCGGGCAGGAGAGCCAGCAGCACGACTGCCATCAGCAGGATACGTTTCATGGCCGCACCTCCTTTCCGCTGTCTTTGCCGTTCCTGCCGTTTCCGCTCCGCAGGTTTCGTGCATTCTCCACCCAGCGTTCGTGGCATTCCTCCACGAGCGTCAGCCTGCGTCCCTCGTCCATATCCAATTCTGGCAGCACGTCCTTCAGCACGTCGATGATGCTCCGTTTGTAGTGCATCATCTTCTCCAGCGACACGAGGTCGGCATATATCATCGTAATCCGGGAATCCACTTCCCGTGCGATTTCGAGCCGGTCGCTCGACCACAGCAGGTGGTACACTTCTCCCGTAGGGGTTTCTTCCAACGGTGGGGTACGGGCATATTCCGTCGTGATCTTGCACGAAGGATGCTCCCGTGCAATTTCCGCAATCCGGTCGTTCACCAGTTTCGTCTTCTCTGCGTCCGACAGGTTCGGGTCGAGCGTCAGCACGTCGGCCACATACGTGTCGGTATATTCCGTGGTCAGTTCCCAACTGATCTGCACGATGGCACGGTGTATCTTTATACCAAGGAAAAATTTCGGTTTGCGGGCTATCGAGACCGTCGCCTTGAATGTGATGACCCCGTTGATATTCGGCATGGTCGCCTTACGGACATAGGTGTAACCGTTCCATGCCCCGCCGTCCTGCCATGTGAGGCTGTAAGCCGTCTTGCAGTCCTGCATGATGGCCGGTATGCGGTAGTAGTCGTCCGTCGCCACGTCGTTATCGCCAGCCGCCTCGTTTTTCGCGTCGGTGTATTCCCGTTGTTTCTTCTGCCATTCGGACAGCTCGCTTTTCAGGCGGTCTATCTGTGCCTTGTTCGCGTTGTACTGCTGCCGGTACACCGCCGCATCTTCCACGCTCGCTTCTGCGATTTTTTTCAGCAGGTCGGCATTCTCGCTTTCCAACGCGTTGATTTGCGACTGAAGGGCGGCCACCTGGTTCTCCGCCTCCTGCAGCATGGCGTCCAGCTCGGACAAGTCCAGTTCGTTCTCCGTGACCGTGGTCTGCATGGCGCACTCCTTCGAGTGGGCATTCAGGGATTTGCCGCACGTTCGGCACTTGTACTGCGTCGTGCCCTGACCGAGCGTAGCCCCGTCCGAACAGGTTACGCTGATGGTCACGCTTTCGCAGCCCTGTAATTTGGCGGCATCCGTTGCCTGATAGTAGTTCCGTGCGTCGGAAGCTATATAATAGGTATAACCCTCCTCGTTATCGTTGAACTCCGAGAGTCGGGCGTTAAGCCCGGCTTTGAATGTGTTAAGGTCCATCGAGTAGGAATCGAACACCTCTTCATAGACGACCTCTTCCCGGTTCCAGCTTTTCTTCACATGGATTTCGTAGGCGTATGCTTTCTTCGTTTGTTTGCCGCCCCGGCTGATGATATAGCCGTTCTGCCAGTAGTTGATACTATAGGTATAGCCGTCGTTCTGGTTGTTGAGCTGCTGTACCCGGTTTCTCGACCACCCGGCGTACCGTTCCGAATTGGCAAGCGCCTGCTCCCGTTGCGAAGCATTGGGATAGAAGCCGGGGTCGGTCGTCTCGAAGCGCGTCCACTCGCCGCCGTTCAGTATGCTGTTGTCGTCCGTTGGGGGATAGTAGTCGCACAGCGACACGCTGCCTTGCTCGCGCCTTGCGATATACCACCGTTGCGTGTAGTAGTTCCCTGCCGTTTCGTCCAGATAGTCCGTCATCCACGAGGTCAGGTCGTAGTTGCTGAAATCGAACAGTCCCGCCACGTTGTCCTCACCGCCCACCATTTCAATCAGCAGGCCGCCGAGGTCATGTTCCGCCTGCTCGAAGAGCGCACCGTAATGGTCATACAGGTCGATGACCTTGCTGACCCTGCCGCCCATCAGCTCATGGAACGAACTGGTCTGTAGCAGGGCGTCGCCGATATTCCCGATACCTGCCGTGGCAAGGCCGACGCCCATGTTATAGAGGTTGTCGATGTCGTGCTGCAGGTTCTCCTTGGTGAAGTTGCCCGGCACGCTGGCGAGATCGTCCAGCATGTGCTGCCAGTCGATGTCACCCACTTCCGAGAGTTTCAGCAGAGGGACGATGTTCCGGTTGATTTCCAGAAACACGATGTCCGAAAAGCCCAGCGTGCTGTTCGTCACTACACTCTCGAACTGCATACACAGGCTTTTCGTCTCGTCGCAGATTTTCATCAGGTAGCTGCCCCAGTAGATAGCCGTTTGCGGCGAGCGCAGCATCAGTTTCGCCACCACCCATATCTTCGGCATGATTTTCTCCGAGACCATGCGGTAAATGCGGCGGTAGTAGTAATTTTCCGTACTGCTGTTCCAGATGCCGAGGTCGGAAAAGGCTTTATGTTCCAAGAACTTGGACGCAAAAATCCCTGCCGTGGCCACTTCCGCCGCGTTGTAGTGCTTGAGAATGTCATCGACCTGCTCCCGGTAATAGCTTTCCGCCACGGCTTCCGTACCGAAAGCGGTAGCCATTGCCGCCACGGTACGTGCGTCGTAATTCACGCTGTAATACTGCGCGTGGACATGTTGCACGACGGCGAGCGACAGGAGTATGAGGATAAGTGACAGCCGTTTCATCATAGATTCTTTCCCGGTTAAAAACAGACGCCCGTCAGCGCGTCATGCCTCTTAGTGCACGTATCAGTCCATCGGCCTCATATACGGCAGATTCTGCCACCAGACGGTGATGTATGAAAACCTCTTTGGCAATCTCGTACCTGCGTTGTTCCCACTTCGCCTCTTCTTCCTCGTCCTGCACGGAATTTCCGATACCGGCGTATTCGTCCAGTTCCTTACCGAGCATCCCCAACCGGAGATTGTACCTTTCCAGAACATCCTCTATTTCCTCGATGCTTTTTCTTCCCATGTCGCGTACCCTTACCAAGTCCTTTCCGGGCCATTGGCACAAATCCCGGATGGTTTTGATGTCGAACTCACGGAATATCCGTTGGATACGCGCTTCATATTTGCTCCCGAAATCAAGTGTATTCACACTTTGGCTGATGTCTATCTTTTCCATTTTTGTAATTGATGAATTTAATTTTTCGTTATTGTTTTGCATGAAGGTTCAATACCTGCCCGGCCTCGTTGACCTTTTGGGCGAACGGCAGGGATTTTCCGATGCCACTGGCGTTCCAGTCGCGGCAATACGCCTCGATAGCCTCCTGATGGCTGCACCGCAATTCCCGCTTGTAGAGTTTCAGGGCTTCTTTCTCCGCCCGCTCGGTCGTGTAAGTCATGTAGCACTCTCTTGGTTCTTCCACGCCGTACACGCCGCTGGTCGTTCCCCGGCGGATGAACACCTCGCGGAAGAAGCTGCGCCCTTCCTTGTTTTCCAGCCGGTTGATGGTGAATATCTTCTTGCAGTCCACGTCGGTAAGTCCGAGGATAGCCTTGATTTCATCGAACCGTTCGCGGAACTTGCTCTGGTCGAGCAGCATCACCACGTCCGAGTTGTTGATGATGGCTTCCTTGACGATAGGGCTGCCGATGATGTCCTGTATCTCCTGCGTCACCACGCCGACCGAGGCCCAGAACTTACGGGCCGTCTTGTACATGAACTTGATGTATTCGGCCATGAGCGGACTGGCAATGGCCTTCCACGCTTCCTCTATGACCAGGACTTTGCGGTTCTTCTTGATACGCATCTTCTGTAAGAATACGTCCATGATAATCAGTGTGACAAGAGGGAACAGGAGAGGATCATCTTTTATACTGTCGATTTCGAAGACGATGAACGTCTCGTCAAACAGTGAGCTGTCCATGTTCTCGTTCAGCGTCTTTTCATGGTTGCCGCCCCGGTAGAAGTCCTTCATCATATAGCGGTAGGTCGAGATGTCAATGCCTGAAATGTGGTTCTCGGCACAGATGTCGGGGATGCGCTGCACGGAAAACTCATAGAACGAGTTGAACGACAGTTCTTCCACTTTCAGTTCCTTACGCCGATATTCCATTTCGTCGATCATGCGCTCGATACGCCCGGCACGCTCTCTTTCGTCCTCGTCCCGCTTCTCGGTATGGTTACGGTCGTCGATGAGCAGGCTCTTTCGCAAGTCCTCCCGTTGTAGCGGCGTGAAGCCGTCGAACCCGTTAAAGTAGGTGTCGTAATACTCCGTGATGACCTGTTCTATCAGGCGGTCCTCCGTCTTTGTGACCGTACCCTGCGAGCCTTTCCATATCAGCAGCACGAGGTTTTTCAGGAAGCCCGTTTTCTCCACGTTCATCTCCGCCCGGTTGATGCGGAACGGATTCATCGTGATAGGCCGCTCCTCCGTGTAGCTGATGTATTTGCCGCCCAGATACTCGCAAAGCCCCTCGTAGCTGTTACCCGTATCGACCATCACCACGTCCGTGCCCTGCTCGTAAAGCTGGCGCACTACGGAGTTCATGTGGAAGCTCTTGCCGCTGCCCGAAGGACCGAGACAGAAGAAATTCGAGTTGTCCGTCAGCTTGTTTTTTCCCTCCTTTCCCGTGATGTCGATAGCCACCGGCACGCCTTGGCGGTCCGTGTAGTAGATTTTCAGCGGCGTCTCCTCACTGTGCTGTATGTGTTCCTTGTACATCAGGCACATTGCCGCATCACCCAGCGTCAGGAAGCGGTCGTAATCCTCGTTCATGCCGTAGCAGTTGCCCGGAAACGAGTTCACGAACAGTTCCAGTTGGTTGTACGCCCTCTTGGAGATATGGATGCCCATACGCCCGAAAGCATTCTCCAAATGGTTCGTGCATTTCTGCAAATCCGTGTCCGCCGGTACGGCGACAATCAGGTTGAAATGGGTGTATACGAGCAGCTTGCTCTCCCGTGCAATGACTTCCTGCACCCGCTTGATGTCCTCGACGGCCATCTGGTTGCTCGGATTGGGAATACTGGCGTGCCGGTTCTTCTTTTTGTCCAGCAGGGCCAGTTCCCGCTTTTGGTTGGGCAGGAAAACAATCTGGTTATAGACGACAGTCTCCGCATTCGGTATGCTGTCGATGGCAGCCAGCAGGTCCACGGGCATATCCGTGTTATTGACCTCTATATTGGTATAAGGCCGTATCAGCGAAGGCAGTGCGGCGCAGTCCACATCGACAAGGCTATATATCTTACAGCGTTTGTCGCCCATCGAGACCGTCTCGTCGTCCGCCTTGAAGTTGGTCATCGACACGATCCGATCCTTGAAGTTCATGGCGAAATAGCGGTCCACGTATTCGTTCGCCTCGGCTTTGTTCAGGAACTTGGCCTGCACCCCGGCATCGTGCAGCTGGTCATGCACTTTGCGTATCTTGACCAGAAAGTCGCGCCACTTCTTGTTGTCGAACGAGAACAGGCGGCTCTTCTTCGCCTCCTGCGTGATGGTCAGGTAACACACGCTGTCTGTATAGTTACGCCCCTTAAAGTAACGGAAGTAGGCCGACGAGAGGAACTCGTGTTTGTCGCCCTTCCCGTTTTCGAACTGTTTCCGGATGAAGATGTCCTGTTTGTGCAGGGCATATCCTTCGCCGAGCGTCTGTGCGAGGGCGGTGAAAAGGTGCGTGAACTCGTAGTAGCTGTCGATGTTCGCACAGTATTTCTGCACGGGATTCTCTATTTTCAGGATGGCTGAATATTCGCCCGTCTTGGTGTACAGCACGCCCACGCCGTTCGTCTCTTCCACGGAGAAATAGATGTCCTGGAAGATACGCTTACGCTTGCCCCCGGTACCGAACGCATAGACCGACAGGGCCATGCCGGCACACAAGGTGATAAAAAGTAGAATGATGTACAAGGTCATTTCAAAATACGATAAAAAAGGCCGGGCCGCCCGGATTTCAGGCGGCCGGCCCGCGTTCAACATTCAACAAGACCACACGTTGCCCGTGATGGTTTTTCTTTTCTTCTCACAGTTTCTTCGAGTGGGCGTAGATATACACTCCGCGGCCGTCTTTCTTGGTATGCAGCCCTTTCCGCTGTTTGAGCATGATAAGCGCAATACCCGTCGAGACGACCGCAACCAGCACGACCAGTCCGGCCACGAAACCCACAAGGCAGTAGGCGATGATAAAGCCGACGATGGCTCCGCCGGCAACGCCCGCCGCCCAGTAGATGTAGCGTCCCTGGATGCCCATGAACTCCAAAGGCCGTTGAAGGCCCTTGAACAGCGGGTAGTCGGGATAGCGTTCGTCCTTGCCTTTCATCGTGCGGTAGGTTTATGCGCTGATACCGAAGAACATCGGAAGTGCTTGTGCGGCAGCGATTAAGAAAATACATGCGCCAACGATCATCATAATCTTTTTCTTCACGTCCTGTTCCTCGTTGTTCATGGCGATGTACACCGAGATAGCGCCTACGATAGCCACTACACCGGCAATGGCGTAACACAGTTTGACCATGACGGGGACGTACTTGGCGATTTCCTCCGTCACGGTCGCCAGTGCGGTCGTACCGGCGGAGTAATCGCCTGCGGAGTTTTGGGCCATGACGGCCGTCGTGCCATACAGCAACATCAGTGTGAGCATCTGCATCTTTTTCGCAGAAAACATTCTTTTCATTTGTCTTTTGGTTTTTTGAAACATGATTATTTATTTTTAGGGTAAGTATTGCAGTTCTTTCGAATCGTTGTGGTGGTACATCATTCCGGCCTCCCGTTCCTATATGCGATAGCCGAAAAAGGCAGGAAAGACGAGGAACGCACCGATCAGGAACAGACATGCGCCGACAAGCGTTATGATGGACTTGGTGATGCCGTCCTCGCCCGTGTTCATCTTGACGTAAATCTGGAATCCGGACACAATCACGCAAATCGCGGCGATGGCACAACAGAGAGCCTGGACGTAGAACATCATCGTTACCACGTAGTCGTGCATCGTCGCCAGTGCGTCCGCCCCCCAACTGTAATTCACGCTGCCGCTTTTCGCCAGAGCCGAACAGGGGATGATGGAACAGAGTACACATAGTATCTTCTTCGTTCTCGACATCTTACAGCTTATCTTTGACCGGTCTCCATTTCAGGCTGGGACGGTTGTCCAAGCGTCCTTTGGAAATCATTGCCTTATACATCTCTTCGTCGGTAAAACCGTCGGACAGGTAGGGAGCGGTCTTTTCCATTTGCGCCTCTGCCTTGGCTTTCAACCGTTCGAGCCGTTCCTTGGCAGCAGCCTCCTTTTTCTCCGCATCGCCGTTTTGTGCTGCAGGCGGGGTGGCTACGGCTTCCGTGTCGTATGTCTCATTTCCGATACTGAATCCGGTCTCGTTCTCCGAGACCACGACACTCGCTTCCGTGGCATCCACCGGACCGAGGTCGAAAATCTCCTCGTCAGTCTTCTCCGTTCCCTTCTTTCCATACAGGTCACGGGCGATATTGACCGCGTAATAGACGATATACAACACCGTCAGTACAAGAGCGAATATAAAGTATGAACCCATTTGTTTTTAAGTATGAAATTAAACTTTAATTGAACTTTGAAAGTACGGTTGCAAAGAAAAATATTATATTTGATGCAACAAAAACTCTTTATATCAAACAGTATTTTGTTACATAGAAATAAGTGTGAAATGTAAGAATTGAACTTTAATTTCATACTTTGAGGTGTCGAAACAGAAAAACGGGCATAAAAAAAGCCCTCCGGGAGGAGAGCTTTCAAAGGAGAGGGTAACAATGATGCCTTACCGTTTCTTTCCGCGCAGGTAATCATTCAGGTCCTTGTATTCGCGATAACGAGTTGCTTCGTTGCGTACCCGCCCGCCATACATGCCGACGATGGTCTCTGTCGTTTTCTGTCCGGCGAGATCATTGTCGAGATAACAGTGTATTTCCTCGTACACCTGCAAGTGTTCCAATGCCTTTTTCAGGTTGTTCACCGAGTTCATCACGAGATAATCGCAAGATGCGTCGATGCAGACCGTATCATCACCCGCTTGTTTCAGCGTCAGGTAAGAGAGGAAATCCATGAAGCCCTCGAACACGCAAACCCGGTTCTGTGCTTCACCATGAGAATGCCTGATGACGGAAATATCCTTACATCGGATACAACCTTTATAATAAGGATTGCGTACCTCGTACCCGCCTGCCATGTTGCCGAAGGCAAGGGCGAAGTAGCGCCGTTTACGCAATTCATAATGGACCTCCCGGCAGAACATACGGCCGATATCCCCGTCGATTCCACGGGATTGGAGGTACGAGAGCAGTGCGTGGTGCTGTAACGGCACGACGAGTACGTCTTTCATGTCGGCTTCAACGGGCCGGGGTGTTGTCCCCGGAATCCGCACCCTCTGTATCGGGGCAGCGTTCTCGTGCTTCCCGATACAGGCAAGCACTTCGCTCACGCTGTTCGTCCGGTACAGGTATTTGCCCAGTTCCACCAGATCGCCGCCCGTCGCCGCGCCGAAATCATACCATTCGTTGAGCCGGTCGTTGACCTTGAACGACGGAGTGCGTTCATCGCGCAGCGGTGACAGGTACCAGTATTGTTTCGATGTCACACTTTGGGGATGGTAGCCGAGACTGGCGAGATAGTCCACGATACGCAGTTGTTTTGCTTCCGCTATGGTCATGTCATTTTCTTTTCACTTGTTTTCAAAAAACGGTTTACTTTGGTTTTTCTCCTATATATACCCGGACCAAAGTAAACTAAATTATTTCTCACCTTCCGCGTCCTCGCATTCTTCATCGAAAAGCAAGGCTTCGGTCGGGGTCACATCGTAATAAAAGAGCTTGTCCCGTTTGACGATCAGCTTCAGGTTTTCCGTCAGGTATTGCAGCAGTTTTATCATGACGCTGCGTCCCCGTTTGAACCCGATAGCCTCATAGGAAGCCATGAGAGCCTGCAGCACGTTCTCGAAACCTTTGATGGGCCTGTCCCCGAAAGCGGCGGAAAGTGCCTCCCGGTGCTGTTCGATGGACAAATCCATGAAGCTGCTCCGGGCTTTCGGTCTTACGCTGTCGTCAAACGAATAGTTATCCACCATGACCGGCAGCCCTTCGTCATCAACGGAAAAGGCGAACGGTTTGAACTCCTTCTCGCGGATATGCAGCGCATGAACTTCGCTGATAACTGGATTCTCCGCACTTTTGGTGATGACCAGCACCGTTTCCGCCTTATTGCTCATTTCCGTACCGATATGCCCGCGCACATTGTTATCGCCCTTGTTTAGGTGCAGCACACAATGGATATGCAGGTCGTATTTCGACGACCACTCCATCATCTTGTTGATCACCTCCACCGATTCGCTGGTGCTGTTGATGTCGAGCATCAGGTCGCGGATGCCGTCTATAATGACCAGCCCGTACCCCTTGTTCTGACGCAGGGCATAGTCGATAACCCCGATACGGACGGCCGGCGTGTATTCCCGCAGGCAAATGAAATCAAGATTCTCGTTGTCCGTCGTGGTGGGCAGCCCCGCCAGGCGGAGAATGCGTTCCAATACGTTGTGGCAATGGAAACGGCTCTGTTCGGTGTCCACGTACAAGATCTTGCGTTTGCCTTCGGGCAGGTGTGCCCGGTAGTTCAAGACCTGCCGGCCCGCCAGCGATGCGGCGACGATGGCCGAGACGTTGAACGTCTTTTTCGCCTTCGCCTTACCCGTCGAAGCGCTGAAATTGCCGAGCGTCGCTATGGTGGAGTTGTCGATCCATATAATCTGGGGCGGAG
>OHTM01000816.1_pt1 | contig 12733 bp, 12 predicted proteins | sample 1578951 | NCBI WGS metagenome assembly OHTM01 (sample SAMEA3879605, study PRJEB24766) | human gut metagenome | biome: human-associated habitat; feature: feces | place: USA | collected 1985/1987
AAAAGAAAAGCGACAGTGTGTCAAAATTGCACGCTGTCGCTTTTTGTGCTATACTGTCTCTGCGGCCCTTCTCCATGTCCCCCAAGCGCGGAAAGGAGGTGGCACCCATGAATGGATTCGTCACATTCATTCAGACTGTCGGAGCACAAGTAGTAGCCTACTATCTGTGCAAGTGGCTTGACAGTTTGATCGGCAAGGGCAGTAAGCACTAAAAAGAGCCCCTCGGTAGTGCTAGTACCGGGGGGCTTTGTTTTTTGCGTGGCATCCACGTTCAGGCTTCGTCACATTGCCTAGCTCTATTATATGCAGCTACGCGCAAAAGTCAAGAGAAGCAAGGTGGATTTTTGAGGAGGATCAGCCCTCAATGAGCTCCACAGTCTTCATCTTGACCGGGGTGGTGGGCTTGTCGTTCCAGTCGGTGCGGACAGAAGCGATCTTATCCACAACGTCCATGCCGGCAACTACCTTGCCGAAGGCGGCGTACTGGCCGTCCAGATGGGGGGCATCCTTGTGCATGATGAAGAACTGGCTGCCTGCGCTGTTGGGGTTCATGCTGCGGGCCATGCTGATCACACCGCGGGTGTGCTTGAGGGGGTTGTTGACGCCGTTAGCGGCAAACTCGCCCTTGATGTTCCAGCCCGGGCCGCCGGTGCCGGTGCCCAGCGGGCAGCCGCCCTGGATCATAAAGCCGGGGATGACACGGTGGAAGGTCAGGCCGTTGTAAAAGCCTTCCTTGACCAGCTTTTTGAAATTCTCACAGGTGATGGGGGCAACTTCCTCGTTCAGCTCGATGTCGATGATGCCGCCGTCTTCCATAGTAATGCGAACCATAACGCTACAATACTCCTTTTGTGTTGACCCCGCAGCGGGGGTGTTGGTGGGCAGAAATGCCTGCCCGGATATCCCTTATAGTATACCATAGGTTTTGCCCGTTGCAACGATGCAGATGCAACGTTTTTGTGAATTATCTGCCCCAATAGGCTAAAAATACGCGCCGCAACCGGAGTTTGCGCTCTGGTTGGTGGACGCAACCGGGCTTTTGTGCTAAAATCGTGCCACAAAAAACCACAAGAGAAAGCTTCCAAAGGAGGAAACGAATATGAAAAGTGATTTTCTGACCAACCTATTTTTCAGAGCGCTCCAGACGGTGAGCATCGCGACGATGATCGTGCAGCTGCTGCTGCCGGTGGCCATCGTGGCGGCAATCTATCTGCTCTGGCGCATCGCCCGCAATCTGGAAAAGCCGCCGAAGCTCACGGAGGAAGTCAAGATCGTGCGCAAGTCGCTTTCCGAGATGCTCAAGGAGAACCGCACCCGCTGCAAGATGACGCAGGAGTTTGTGGCTGAGAGCATCGGCGTAAGTCGTCAGGCGGTGTCCAAGTGGGAGAATGGCACCTCGGAGCCGAACACCTCTAATCTGATGGCGCTGGCAAGGCTGTACGGCATCCCGGCAGAGGATCTGCTCAAGGGTGTGGAAAGCGCACTGGAAGCAGAAGGGAAATGACCCCTTCAGTCGCCTGAACTCCCTCAGTCAAAACCTGACGGTTTTGCCAGCTCCCTCTGGGAGGGAGCCTTTGGCAGTACGGCAAAGTTTCCGGTTTTGCCAAAGGCCCCATCTCCGAGGGGGCTGTCGAGCGAATGCGAGACTGGGGGAGTTTTTTAGAGGGCGAGGGCACCGACTATGTGCTGCGCCCTCTTTTTTCAAAGTCATCAGACGACTTTTTTCCGCCTTTTTTCTCAAAAGCCGCTTTGACGGCTGATTTTAGGCAAAATTCGCCCGGATTTGGGCAGAGTGCATGATGTATCCCAGAGTTTTTGCACAAATAGTAGGACATACCCGTGACAACTTGCAAAAAGACGTCTGCGGTTTTACAATTAAATCACAAAAGGTCCCGCAGAAAAAAGGACGAAAGCAAGCAGTATTTGGAGGTAATGAATATGGAGTTGCGTTCACAGGAAGTCCGCACACTGGCACCCGAAAATGACCCGCTGAAAATGGGTATGGGCTGGAAGGTCGAGGATCTTTCCAAGCCCCAGATCATGGTGGAAAGCACCTTCGGCGACAGCCACCCCGGCAGCGCCCATCTGGATCAGTTCGTCAAGGAAGCCGTGCAGGCGGTCAACGACAACGGCGGCAAGGCTGCCCGCTATTTTGCCACTGATATGTGCGACGGCATCGCACAGGGTCATGACGGCATCAACTACTCTCTGCCCCATCGTGACGCCATCGTGAATCTGGTGGAAGCACAGGCAAACGCCAGCGTCTATGACGGCGGTGTGTTCATCGCCAGCTGCGACAAGTCCGTGCCCGCCATGCTGATGAGCATCGGCCGCCTGAAGGACATGAGCGCCATCGTGGTCACCGGCGGCGTCATGGAAGCCCACACCCTGCCCAAGGAGTATGTGGTCAACGACCCCGCCTGCGCCATCAACGAGCTGCTGACGCTGGAGCAGATCGGCAAGTTTGACGCATGGGAAAAGACCGGCGTCATCCCCAACAGCCAGCTGGACTACTACAAGCACAACGCCTGCCCCAGCTGCGGTGCCTGCTCCTTTATGGGCACCGCCTCCACCATGCAGATCATGGCAGAAGCACTGGGTCTGATGCTGCCGGGCACCGCCCTGATGCCCGCCACCGCCCCGGAGCTGAAGCAGGCGGCCTACGATGCCGGCAAGCAGCTGATGGAGCTGGTCAAGAAGGGCATCACCGCCAAGGACATCGTGACCAAGAAGAGCTTTGAGAACGCCATCATGGTGCACGCCGCCATTTCCGGCTCCACCAACGCCACCATGCACCTGCCCGCCATCGCCCACGAGTTCGGCATTGAGATCGATGCCGACACCTTTGACCGGATGCATCGCGGTGCCCACTACCTGCTGAACATCCGTCCCTCCGGCGACTGGCCCGCACAGTACTTCTACTACGCAGGCGGCGTGCCCCGGGTGATGGAGGAGATCAAGTCCATGCTGCATCTGGACGTGATGACCGTCACCGGCAAGACGCTGGGCGAGAATCTGGAAGAGCTGAAGAAGAACGGCTTCTACCAGCACTGCGATGCCATTCTGGCAGAAAAGACCGCCGGCTTTGCCCGCCCGGTCAGCCGCGAGGACATCATCCACAGCTTTGATAACGCCAAGGGCACCGACGGCAGCATCGCCATCCTGAAGGGCAACCTTGCCCCGGAAGGCTGCGTCATCAAGCACACCGCCTGCCCCAAGAATATGTTTGAAGCCACCCTGCGCGCCAAACCCTACGACAGCGAGGAGGAGTGCATCTCCGCTGTGCTGCACGGCGAGGTGAAGCCCGGCGACGCCATCTTTATCCGCTACGAGGGCCCCCGCGGCAGCGGTATGCCCGAGATGTTCTACACCGGCGAAGCCATCTGCGCCGACCCGAAGCTGGCTTCCAGCGTAGCGCTGATCACCGACGGCCGCTTCTCCGGTGCAAGCCGCGGCCCGGTCATCGGCCATGTCAGCCCGGAAGCTGCCGTGGGCGGCCCCATCGCACTGGTGGAGCCGGACGACCTGATCCAGATCGACGTACACAACCGCAAGCTGGCCATCGTAGGCGTGAAGGGCGAGCCCAAGACTCCCGAAGAGATGGACGCCATCCTTGCCGAGCGCCGCGCCAACTGGAAGCCCAAGGCTCCCAAGTACACCAAGGGTCTGCTGAAGCTCTACTCTCAGCACGCCGTCAGCCCCATGAAGGGCGCATACATGGAGTAAAACGCTCCCTCGTAAACAACAAGCAGTAAACCGCCTGGCGGGTTTTGCCGGACGGCCTGGATAAGTGCAACCAAAAAATCATGAAACGGAGGAATTTTCTATGACAGCAGTTGCAACACCCGATGCGGCACGGCTGGTTTTTGCTGCCGTGGCTGGTCTGATCCTATTGCTCGTTCTCATTATCAAGTTCAAGGTACACGCCATGATCTCCATCCTGATCGGTGCGGTGGGCATCGGCCTGATGGCCGGTATGCCCCTGTCCGACATCATCGGCTCGGTGAATGAGGGCATCGGCAACACCTTAAAGGGCATCGCTCTTCTGGTGGGTCTGGGCTCCATGTTCGGTGCCATTCTGGAAGAATCCGGCGGCGCACAGACCTTGGCTGTGACCATGGTGCGGAAGTTCGGTGACGAAAAGGCCGCGTGGGCACTGGGCATCACGGGTCTGGTGGTGGCCATGCCGGTGTTCTTTGACGCCGGTCTGATCATCCTCATCCCGCTGGCCTTCTCTCTGGCAAAGCGCACCAAGCGCTCTGTACTGTACTACGTCATCCCCCTGCTGGCCGGTCTGGCGGTCGGCCACGCCTTCATCCCGCCCACGCCGGGCCCTGTGCTGGTGGCTACCATGCTGGGCGTTGACCTTGGCTGGGTCATCCTCATCGGCATCTTCTGCGGCATCTTTGCCATGATCGCCGCCGGTCCCATCTGGGGCAGCATCTGCGGCAAAAAGTACATGGTCGAAGTCCCCGAGCACATTGCACAGCAGGCAGACATTGACGAGAGCAAGCTGCCCAAGTTCGGCACCATCGTGGGCATCATCATGATCCCCTTGCTGCTCATCATTGCAAACTCCGTGGCAAAGGTAGTGCCCGCACTGGCCGGCATCCAGCCTGTTCTGGCCTTCCTCGGCGAGCCCTTTATGGCTCTGCTGCTGGCTACCATCGCTGCTATGTACCTGCTGGGCACCCGCCACGGCTACACTAACGCCCAGCTGGAAAAGATCATGACCAAGTCTCTGGAGCCCACCGGCATGATCCTGCTGGTCACTGCCTGCGGCGGCGTGCTGCGCTATATGCTGCAGAACTCCGGTCTGGGCGATGTCATCGGCAACGCCGTGGCAAACGCCAGCCTGCCGCTGGTGCTGGTGGCCTTCATCGTGGCTGCTCTGGTGCGTATCTCGGTGGGTTCCGCTACCGTGGCTATGACCATGGCAGCCGGCATCATCTCCGCCATGCCCGGCCTCAGCGAGCTGAGCCCGCTGTACCTCGCCTGTGTCACCGCTGCCATTGCAGGCGGCTCCACCGTCTGCTCCCACTTCAACGACTCCGGCTTCTGGCTGGTGAAGAGCCTTGTGGGCATGGACGAAAAGACCACCCTCAAGACCTGGACCATCATGGAAACGCTGGTCGGCGGCGTGGGCTTCCTGGTAGCACTTGTTATTTCCTTCTTTGCCTGAGCGCCTGTCCGGGGCCTGCACCCCGGGATAAGCGTTGGGAGATCCTTATTCATTTACCTCGTTACCTCCTTCAAAAAAGCCGCTCCGGGTGTGCCCGGAGCGGCTTTTTCTGCGTCAGACCAGTGCCACGGCAACATCGTTGACATTGGTGCCGGTGGCCCCTGTGAGGATCAGCCCTTCCACTGCCTGCAAGGCGTGGTAGGCATCGTTGTTTTGCAAAGCGTCAAAAACATTCCAGCCCGCTGCAGCCAGTGCGGCGGCGGTGTCGCCGTCCACATAGCCGCCTGCGGCATCGGTAGGGCCATCGGTGCCGTCACTGCCCACCGAGAACACACAGCAGTGTTCCAGCCCCGCAAGGGCAGGGGCAGCGGCAAGCGCAAGCTCCTGATTTCGCCCGCCCAGCCCTTTGCCGGTCAGGTGCACCACCGTTTCCCCGCCTGCGATAAAAGCCAGCCTTTTGCCCTGTCCCGCATGGGTGCGGACAATGGAGCCAAAAAAGCTGCCCGCCTCCCGGGCTTCGCAGCAGAGCCGGTCGGTAAGGACGACCGGCTCATACCCCAGCTTCCGGCAGGCATCGGCGGCGGCAGTACACAGTTCCCGCACACTGCCGGTGATCCGGGTGGTCACGTTGTCAAGGGCTTTCGGCGTTTCCTGCGCCAGCAGCGTCCTTGCCTGCTTAGACAGGTTCAGCCGATATTTTTCCGCAATGGCAAGCGCCTGTGCGCAGGTGGAGGAGTCCGGCGCTGCCGGGCCGCTGGCGATCATATCCAGCGGGTCGCCCAGAATATCGCTGAGCACAATGCTGAACACCCTTGCGGGAGCACAGTGCTGCGCGAACCGCCCGCCCTTGACCGCGGACAGCCGTTTGCGGATGGTGTTCATCTCTACAATGTCGGCTCCGCAGGCAAGCAGCTGATTTGTGATGTCCTGCAGCTCTGCGCCGGAGACGAGAGGTTTTTCAAACAGGGCGCTGCCGCCGCCGGAAAGCAGGAACAACACCGTGTCCTTTGCGGTCAGCCCCCGTACCAGCGCTAAAGCTTTTTCGGTGGCTGCAAAGCTGTTGGCATCCGGCACCGGATGCCCAGCCTCGCAGCAATCCACACCGGGGATCCCGCCCTTCACATGGCCGTATTTTGTCACCACCACGCCGCCGTCCACGCGCCCCAGTGCCTGCACGGCGGCATGAGCCATCTGCCATGCCGCTTTGCCCGCCGCCACCAGCAGCACTCTGCCGCCCTTTGGCTGAAAGTCTTCCAGCGCACGGCGCACAGCTTCGTCTGGAAGCACCGCCTGAATGCTGGAACGGACAATTGCATCGGCGTCCCGCCGCAATGTGGTATTCATGAAACAGACCTCCCTATACGATCGGCAGATGCTGCCTGCGCGATAGATTTTAGCAGAAAAATTATAGCACAATGCAAAATCCACTTGCAAGCATCCAGACCATGCAGAAGCCGTGCACTTACTCCCGGACAAACTAAAAACCACTTCATCCGACAACGACTTGACGGCATTAGTTCGAGCGACCGCACACCATAAATCAAGTCTTGGAGGATACGACTATGACGAAACTGTTTTCCTGCCGCTATAACATGGACACCAACCGGGTGGAAGCCCGGTTCGAAGATGGCACCACTCTTGCCATCGACTGCATCGCCGTCGAGGATGAGTACGGCAGCACCCCGGCACAGCGGGCAGAGCTTGACTGGCTGCTCTACAATAAGCCCTTGGAGTATGCACAGATGGTGCTGAGAGGGGAGACGGAGCATTATCTTTCCCTCGGCTGTGACCATGGCAAGCTGGAAGATTGAGCCTTAGAAAACGCGCGGCAAAAATGCTAATCGCGCGGCGCGCGTTTCAGTGCGCGATTAACGGTTCCGGTTTTTATCGAATTGCAGTCATTTTCTGCCCTTTCCCAAGAAAATTGCGCGTTTCTTTGCGCGTAATAATCGCGCGGCGCGCGTTTTTATCGCTTATTTTCTTTTAAGCAGTATCTCCTTCCGCGCCCTGCTCCTTTTACTTCAATCTTTCCTTCTTCTACAAGCTTTCGGAGAATACGGTATGCCTGATCTTTTGTGTATCCGCACAGCTCTTGTGCTTTCTGATTCGTAATCGACGGCTTATGCTTCAGATATTCAAGAATCCGATCCTTTGCCTGAATCTGGCTGACCGTCTTATCCTGCACATAGGCCACATCAGTTTTCACCGTTTCGTAGACCTTGAGGGACAGCATATAGGTCTTGCCGTTGAGTTCCAGAAGCCCTTCGTCCCGGAGAGCGTTCAGAACCTTGTGGGCATTGTCATCGGTTTCCTGAATCGTCTTTGCCGCCTGCTTCAGGGTGATTTTCTGGTGCTCCCGGAGATAGTGCAGAATCATCAGCTCCGACAGCGTGAACATCTTGGACCGCTTATCCTGCGTCTCTGCGATAAAACGCACGAAGTTCTGGTTTTCCATCGTGCTGCGAAGGGTCAGCCGCACGGAGTTTGGCGTACTGGCGTACTCCGGGTAGGGTTTGCCCTCGGTGAGCATACTCTGGAACATAATGTCCACGCCCTGCCCGGAACGCTGCACATACTTCAGGTGCTGAAGGGTCATGGCAATCAGCTTATTCCGGGGGATGGACTGGTGGGTGATGATATTGCTTTCGTTGATGTCCCCCGGAAAGCCGCCTGGGTTCTCAATCACGATCTTTGTAGGGTAGTGCTTGACGTAGACCGGCGCCATATCCTCATAGGAGCGGTGCGCCAGCGCATTCAGCAAAGCCTCCTGAAAAACCGCTTCGGAGAAATCGTACACCTCCAGCCGGAACAGCCCCACCTGCACATTGGTCAGGCGGTTATAGGTGCGGATGCGCTCGGTCAGCTTATCCAGAATCGAGATCACCGGCTCCTGCATATCCATGCGGTTGTCGTATTCCGTCTGCGCTTCGTCGCTGTAATGCAGGTAGATCACCTCTGCCTGCGGCAGCAGCCGGGCAATAGACGCTGCCTTGCCCACAAACAGCAGCCCTGCCACCGTCACACGCACTTCGTCCTTGTCCATGCGGATCAGGTTCAGGTTGTCCAGAAAGGTGGTATCTGCCAAGTCCGGCAGGGCAGAGCCTGCATCCCGAATCCGCAGCTTTTCTTTCAGGCGGTACACTTCCAGCAGGTCAATGTCGCTTTCGGTTGCGCCCTCCACGATCTTTGCCGAAAAATCCGGGTTATCAGCAGGGGAGTACACATCGTTTGCCGGGTAGTAAGGTTTTGTCACGTTCCCCAGCCGTCTGTAATAGATGCCGCCGGTGGTGGCAACATGAGAACTGGATTTCTCCACCGATACCACCAGTACCACACCGTCAGAGGTTTCCACCGGCTCGATTTCGGTAAACAGGCTGGGCCGGGTCATATCGTAGATGGCTTCCATCAGTGCCTGCGGGTCGCTTTTAGGGCAGCCCGTAATTGTGCCGTCATCTTCCACGCCAAACAGCAGAACGCCGCCCTTTGTATTTGCCAGCGCAACCGCACTTTTCACCGCAAGCTCTTTCCGCTGCCGGTAGTCCTTGCACTTCACCCACGACTTAAACTCCTGCCGGGTGCTTTCCCCGGCAGCAATCATTTTACGGAGTGCTTGTTCGGTCATGGTCGGGACCTCTTTTCCTTTTATCGATTTTTCGTTGCTACTCTCTAGTTTTATTCTACCATAAAAGTCTTCATGTTCAAGTAATTGAATCTGGCTGAACTGAAAATTTCTCAAAGCTCTGCTATTTCTGTGATACTAGCATTTTTAATTGTAGTTTCCACTAGATTTTCGTTCCACCTAACCGTACATGCCGTTTCATAGTGATGTTTTGAAAAATCAATCTTACCTTTGACTAAGACTTTCGCCCCCTTTTCATCAAAACTGAGAATCTTAGCAGAAGTCCATGTGAACTTTGCCTCTTCGTTTGATGGCCACGCTACATGACAAGGTGGAGCGCACTTATAATCTTCCTCTGCTGCTACCTGACTTTCCGACGGTAATAACTTCAAATAATTTAGCCGCCAAATATTTTGATCCACAATCTGCTTTAGTACATGGTATGAATTTTTAAAAATCACTTGCCACTCGTCATTCAAAGGATCAATTATTTCATGAAACAATGCGTTTCTCAGCCGGTACACAAAGCCAATAAACCACAAATAAGCTTTTTCTTTGTCAGCGATTGTCATTTCTTTTCCATCTTCAACACTTTGGAGATAGTTGGCTATAGGCATCTGCGAAAGAAGCTTATGTTCCGCTCCAACTTCTGGGTTCAAGCAACTTGCTTTTATAGTGTTTAAAGCTCTTGCACAAAATGCCAACATTGTATCAAAAACTTTTAGAAACCGCTTATTTCCCCTTTCTGGTACACTGGATTTGGCTCGATTAATTTCGGCAAAGAATTCCGTAGATATTTCTTCAAACATCTTTTCATAAAAACGTTTGACTAAAATTTCTTCTGTAGGAACAACTTTCTTTTCTTCTATTTCTTGCACAAGGAACTCAAGAATCACCGAATAATCCACTGAAATACCAAGTGGCGCAAAGTCTCTAGTAACTTTTGTTCGATACGTCTTATCTGTACACATGATAGTCGCAGTAAGTGTTTTGGGTGTAGAGCATTTTATAGTACATATAAATCTTCCACTAAATCCACCTTCCGAAGAAAACTCCTCCCAAAATGTTTCCTTAAATGACAGATTTAGTGAATAAAAATCATCTACTATAAATCTTGGATAACGATCTGCAATCGTCATCATACCATGCTTATAAACTTCGTAGAGATTATATTTTATAGCACTATAGTCGAGAAGGTATAAAATTTTCTCCGCGAATTCCTTCTTATAGGGTGATATGTACTTGGAATCTCCTGTTGCTTGATAATATGGAATTTCCGAAGGATACATTTCACGCAAAGTTGAAACAAATGCAAACCATGTTTTGATGAACAAAGTTACAAAATCCGATTCCGTAATCAATTTCCAATTCCCAGCACCACGACACGCCGAACAACAAAGCAAGAATAGAGTAGACCGTTCTTCTTACACACATTCCTCAGATAATTTTCCTGAATCCGCTTGACGAATATTACGGTTAGTGATATACTTATTACAGTAACCGTAACAAGGAGGTCAAACCATGCGAGATAATACAAAAGGTGGTGCGCTTACAGAAGTCACCTTTTATATTTTACTCTCTCTTTATACACCAAAACACGGATACGCTGTTATGCAGTTTATTGAAGAAAAAACAGGCGGACGGCTTTCCCTAGGCGCAGGCACTTTATATGGAGCATTGAATTCTTTGCAGGAAAAAAAATGGATCGAGCCTTGCGGAGATTATGATGGCAGAAAAAAAGAATACCATATTACGATGCAAGGAAAGGAAATCGCAGAAAAAGAACTTGCAAGACTAAACGAACTTGTAAGCGTTGCGAGTGAAATTATTGGAGAGGTACAGTATGAATAAAAAATGGCCGCCATTCATGGTATCCTCGATAAATTCGTCCACACCACTGTCCGTAATGCCCAGTGCTTCCTGATATTTGGTGTCCGCAGCGTTCATGCCGCCCGTTGCTTTCAGGCTGTTGCCGCCCACAATGGGCATCTTTTCAACAACAATGACCTTGGCTCCATTTTCAGCGGCCTGTGCAGCAGCAGTCAAACCGGCACCGCCTGCACCAACAATGACCACATCACAATCCAGACTCTCGGCAGTTTTTTCCACTGCGGCATCGCTCGTCTGTGCAACTGCAAAAGCAGATGCATCCAGCCCGGCACTGGTCAGAGCGGCTTTCACGGCTTCCTTCAGCGCATCGCTGGTGACCGTTGCACCGGCAATGCCATCCACATTGTAGCTGTTTGCAGCCACCATGGTATCCGGCAGCTGCTCACAGACCACAGAGCCAATGCCCTGTGTTTCATTCTGCTCCTTCACGGTGATGGAGTATATAGTAGTGGCATCTGCTGTGACTTCCACCACCACATCGCCTTCCATGCCCTTCGCCGAACCAGTTGCAGTCACAGCGCCTTCTGCCACAGGTGCATTGCTGCTACTGCGGCTCTGATACGTGACGAGCGCCAGCGCAACCACTGCACAAGCAAGGACTGCTGCAACAATGCGATACAGCATCTTGTTCTTTTTCATGATTTCCTCCTGCTTTTTTCGTCCCAAAGAAAGATTTTCTTGTGATATATTTCACAAGTAGCAGTATATCATAACTTTTTCGATTCCAAAAATATCAATTTTTCATTTTTTCTATAGCCTATATGCATAGTACATGATAAAATAAAAGCACACGGAATAGGCAGGTGAATCTATATGGATTTCAAGGAGTTAGAATATTTTTCCACTATTGTAAAATGCGGAAATCTTACCCATGCAGCGCGGCAGCTCTATGTCAGCCAGCCTACACTTTCTAAATTTTTGCAAAAGTTGGAAGAAGACCTTGGACTGGTTTTGTTTCAACGTGGGAGCCGCCGATTGAAGCTGACCTATGCCGGACAGCGGTACTATGCCCATGTGGAGCGTATCCTAAGCCAGAAGCGTGAGATGGATGCAGAGATGATGGATATTCTGCGTTCTGACCGGGGTGTTCTTTATGTTGGTATCCCGCCGTTCCGATGCAGCTTCTCGCTGCCGAAGGTACTACCCATCTTCCACAAAGAGTTTCCGCAGGTACAGTTCCGCATTGTAGAGGCCCCCAGTGCCGTACTTGACCAGAAACTGTTAAACGGCGAAATAGATCTGGCATTTTATATGTCCTTTGAGCGAATAACCGGCTTGAGCTATCAGGTAATGCACAGTGATAAGATGTACGCTATTTTATCGAAAGGGCATCCGTTAGAAGCGAAAGCTGCCCAAATCGGAGAGTTCTCGCTGGAGTGGTTGGCTGGACAAACTTTGCTTTTGCAAAATCGTACCCAACGGCAAGGACAATATATCCTTCAGGAACTGGAAAAGCGGCATATTCAGCCCGCCGAGATTTTAGAGAGCAGTAATATTCGTGCTGCGGCTGCACTGGCGGCGAATGGTTATGGAGTTGGATTTTTGAGCGGAGAACTGCTGGAACATCTGGAACTTAATATTCCTTTCGGAGCCTATCCTTTACAAAACTGTACACTTCATATTGAATCGGTGGCGGCATGGCGCACCGGTGACTATCTGCCGCGCTATGCACAAGCATTCATCAAGTTGATGGAACAGGTATAAGAAAGAGCAGAAGCATTTTCAAAATGCTCCTGCTCTTTCTCTGCTTAATCTTCTAACCCATGGCTCCCGGTTACGTTTTTCAAGTATCCCTCCGGGTCACCGTTCAGAATCAAGTCCGCATAGCCCAACGGATCGTTGTAGATAAGGTAATCCAATTCCGACCTCTGCGCCATAGTCACATCCAGCGCATCCTCAACTCCGGTGCAGTCGATGGAGATTTTTCTCCCATCCTGGAGCAGCAGTTCCACGCACCCGGTGTCCATGTTGAATTTGCAGGCTCTTTCATCGTACTTCATGTTTGTGTCCTTTCTGCCTTACGGCACCTTTACAGTTGTGAC
>OHTM01000821.1_pt1 | contig 12689 bp, 10 predicted proteins | sample 1578951 | NCBI WGS metagenome assembly OHTM01 (sample SAMEA3879605, study PRJEB24766) | human gut metagenome | biome: human-associated habitat; feature: feces | place: USA | collected 1985/1987
ATATTATTTACAAAAAAGAATAGTTTGGTTATAATATATATAAGATAGTAAAGAGATGCTCTGTTCAATTGGAACAGGGCTTTATTTTTTTGCAAGTTCCGGTGTATCACTCCAGAAGCGCTTCGGAATGTTCTGTGCCTGAAGTTTTGGATTGATCCGTGCCTGGATCGCAATCTGGTCAAAAAAGGCCAGCCACAGTTTCCGATACGCAGACTCTTTTTCGGAGGTACGTTTTAAAAGGTCCTGATCTATGCCGGAGGCATCCACCAGCATGAAGTTCTTGCCGGCGGCATGGACTGCGGCAAGCTGCCGGTTCTCATCATATATCATAAAATTCTCCTGTGGGAGACGATCGGTGAAGTGCTCTGCTAATATCGGCAGGGCATTATTTTTTGGATGGATCGTGGAGAATAAAACACCATTTTCCAGTTCCGAAAAACGAAGAAAGCCGAGCAGGTGATGCGCTTCGTTTGCGGTAGCGCGCGACAATGTAAACAGGCGGTGGACATAAGGATTGGAGAGATCATGGATGGCGCGTGCTCCGGCGGCTGTATTCAGACCAAGTACAAGAGTGTGGTAAATAGCGTCGGCTTTGTCTAAGTCATTCTTTTTCGCGGGAACAATGGAGAGGATCGCATTTAAAATGGCATCGTAAAATTCACTGCCAAGCCTGCACTGGATGGTACGGGCGACTTTATCTGATTTTTCTGTGGAAGTTTCCACATGGATATACTCATAAAACAGTTGATAATTGTCCGGCTCATGGCAGACAACGTGGATATCTTCGTGCGAGCAGGCATGCGGGTATATGCGGGAAGAAGTGTCAGTCGCTGTGCTGCCGGCTGGATATTTTTTATTTTGATTTACTTTAAAATCCCACGCATCATAAATGCCGGAAAAAATTCCGTTGGGAGAATCTTCGCAGATAAATGTGTACATATTAATCCCCATTCTTGCGCTGTTTTTCAATGAAAACAACGTTTTCATTTGCATCTCAAGTTTGTGCGTAAGCACAAATCCTGCATGTGAAAAATCTTATTTTTCACACTAATCTCCATTCAGCATCATCAGGAAAACAAACTGAGCTGCTGATATCCTGCCTCACGTATTTCGCGTGGAATCTGGGTACGGTCGGCAATCAGGCTGCGGCAGATATAATCCTCGTCTAATTTTGTGGGATACATCATGCGACCGGAACAGGTGATAAAGTACAGGGCACGTTTTAGTACGACACCGATCTTTTTCAGATCGGAAAAATCGAGTTTATTCATACGTCTTGCCTTTACGATGCGGGAGGCAGATTTTGCACCGATGCCGGGAACCCGCAAAAGGGTGTGATAATCGGCGCGGTTGATCTCAACCGGAAAATACTCCAGGTGACGGAGTGCCCAGTCACATTTTGGATCCAGATAGATATTGAAATCCGGGCGGTCTTTGGTCAGTAATTCATCCACTTTAAAATCATAATAGCGCAGCAGCCAGTCTGCCTGATAGAGGCGGTGCTCACGTAAAAGAGGCGGACCACCCGGCAGAACCGGCAGGTTTGAGTCGTGGTTTACATTGACAAAAGCCGAGTAAAAAACTCTCTTTAAGTCAAACTTCTGATAAAGTGTCTCAGCAACGCGCATGATTTCATAATCGTGTTCCGGAGTGGCACCAATGATCATCTGTGTGCTCTGACCGGCGGGGACAAAACGCGGTGCTTTGCGGTAAATGGCAAGTTCATCCTTATTTTCCGTAATGCGGTTCTGGATCTGGCGCATTGGTTTTAAAATAGTAGTTCTGGACTTATAGGGAGCCAGTTTCTTTAAGCTGTCGGCGGTCGGAAGTTCTAAATTGACACTCATACGGTCGGCAAGAAAACCGGCTTTTTCCACAAGGACAGGATCTGCGCCGGGAATCGCTTTGACATGGATATAGCCGTTGAAATGGTAGACATTGCGTAGCCGGTAGAGGGTCTGATAGATCAGATCCATCGTGTAATTGGGACTGATCATGATGCCGGAACTTAGGAAAAGTCCCTCAATATAGTTGCGCCGGTAAAATTCTATCGTCAGCTCACAGACTTCATCCGGGGTAAAGGAAGCCCGTTTTACATCGGAGTTACAGTTGTTCTGGCAGTAGGCGCAGTTAAAAATACATTCATTGGTAAAGAGGATCTTGAGCAGAGAAATACAGCGCCCATCCGCAGAGAATGAGTGACAGATTCCGCAGGCGAGAGAGTTCCCCATGCCGGTGCCATTGCCACGGCGGTCCACACCGCTGGAAGTACAGGCAACATCGTATTTTGCAGCGGCGGTAAGTATAGAAAGTTTTTCCATTAGGGACATATTTTGCTGGATGTTCATGTTGATCTCCATTTCTCATGGTCTTTTCATATTCTTCATAGTTACATATAAACGGGGTTGGATTATCGGTCGCATATTACTAAAAACAGAACGAGTGTTCGATAAAATCAATATAACACAAAATCAAAACACATGCAATAGAAAAACGAAAATATGTTCGATAAAATGAATAAAAAAATAGCATATAATTTTTAAAATCTACGAAAACATAACGAAACAGTATATATTTTATTGAAAATAAAGTCGAATATGGTAAAATTGAAACAACAGGAGGAATCTGGACAGAGGGGGAAATTGGTATGAAATCAATAAAAACAAAAATTATTGTAACTGTAATACTATGTTCGCTGGTATCTACATTTATCTGCGGAGCGATCAGTATTGTAAACTCAGTCAGCACTTCTTATGAAGATTCACAGCAGGAAATGCAGCTTAAGTGTGTGAGTCAGAGCGATGAACTTGATACCATGATGCAGAATGTTTCACAGTCAGTGGAAATGGTATACAGCATTGCAGTTGCCAAACTGGAACATGCAGCATCCTTCCGGACGAGTAAGGACTATGTGGATACTTATACAAAGCAGATGCTTCCTATCCTGATGCAGTCTGCACAGAACACAAAGGGAGCACTCACGGCGTATATCCGTTATAATCCTGAATTTACGGAACCAACAAGCGGACTTTTTCTAACAAGAGATAACAGTGACAGTGAGTTTGAGAGTGTGACGCCAACGGACTTTTCCATGTATGATCCGAGTGATGTGGAGCATGTCGGATGGTATTATATTCCGGTACAGAATGGAAAAGAAACCTGGATGGAACCATACTTAAATTCCAACATTGGTGTATATATGATCTCATACGTTATTCCAATCGAGGTGGACGGCGAGTCTATTGGTATCATCGGAATGGATATTGATTTCAGCGAATTTACGGATACGATCGATTCTTTAAGTATATTTGACAGTGGTTATGGTTTCCTTGTCAATGAATCTGGTAAGGTCATGTATCACAAAGATCTTGAGATTGGAAGTAATCTTGCGGATGCAGACAGCGGACTGCAGTCAGTAGTGGATGCGCTTGGAAATGAGCAGACGGAGGAGACTGCCGTTTCCTATACTTATCAGGGAAAAGATAAGGTCATGTATTATAAGACATTGGAAAATGGCATGAAATTTGTCCTTACGGCACCAAAAACTGAACTGCAGGAAAAATCCAGACAGCTTGCAAAACAGATATTCGGAGGAGCTGCTTTTGCAATGATACTTACCATAATTATCGGTACAGTACTCGGATTTACAATCACAAAGCCGATCACCCAGATCGACGGTATCGTAAAACAGACGGCTGAATTTGAGTTTGCGAGCAATCCGGCAAACCAGCACCTTTATAAAAGAAAAGATGAAACCGGAAGAATGGCGATATCACTTCACAACATGCGCAAGAATCTGCGTCAAATGGTAGCAAATATCCGTCATGTATACACAGATCTGAAAAATACGACAGAACAGCTTTCTGATACAACGAAACGTGTGCGTGAGATGAGCAGCGTCAACACAGATACGACGCAGGAACTTGCAGCAGCAATGGAAGAGACAGCGGCGACGATGGAGACGGTCAACACCACAGTCAGTGACATCAAAGAGCGCGCAACGGATATTGAGCGGTATTCAAAGGAGGGACGGGAGTCTTCTGTTGAGGTAAAGGAACGCGCAGGTCAGCTTAAGTTAAAGACGCAGGCTGCAAGCGAAAAAACGGTTCAGATGTACGAAAATGTACAGCAGAAAACGGAAGCTGCCATGGAGCAGGCAAAAGCAGTAGAAAAGATCAACCAGTTTACACAGGCAATCCTTGAAATTTCAAGTCAGACGAATCTGCTGGCATTAAATGCCTCAATCGAGGCGGCAAGAGCCGGAGAGGCAGGAAAGGGATTCGCAGTCGTTGCCGGAGAGATCGGTACGCTGGCAACCCAGACATCCACGACGGTCGGCAGTATCAATGAAATCATTGCCGAGGTAAACCAGGCTGTGGCAAATATGACAGGATGCTTAAAGGAAAGTACGGATTTCTTAGAGCAGACAGTACTAAAAGATTATGAGGACTTTATGGGGGTTGCAGACCAGTATACGAAAGATGCAACCGTATTTGATGATGATATGTCTGCCATCAGCGGACAGATCAATACACTGTTAAGTTCCATCGTTGAGATTGCAGATGCCATGCAGGGTGTCAGTTCGACGGTTTCCGAGGCGGCTGATGGTGTGACGGATATTGCACAGAAAACACTTGAGGTTTCCGGAATTGTCCAGGGAAATGAAACACTTGTGGACAATAACCGTGAGAATATTGTACGGCTGAACAGTGTTATCGAAATGTTCCACGATGAAAAATAAATCTTTGCCTTATATATGATTTTTGTATATAATGAAAGACAGGGTGTCAGAGACGGACAGACCGTGATGGCATCCTGTTTGTATATTTATGGCGATAGGTCTGCCCATGGAATGCGCAGTCTGTTTATTGTATACAATATTTTATACGCAGAAATGGAGAATAGTGTGAAACATAAGAATTTTCACACGCAGAAATGGAGAATAACATGGATAACGATATTTTTTCACACTTTCCGGACAGGGAAACATTTGACAGATACTGGAATGAGAATTATGTTCCTGTTACATACGAGGATGTGGCAACGGTATTTCGCGATTTTGTAAAATCTGCAGAGGGACATATTTATCTTTCTGATTATGAGGAGAAAGGCTGTATTTCCAAGGAAGATTTCAAGGACAATCTTTCCCAGGAGGCGCAGTTTGCTTTTCAGGATGGACTGACGGAAGTATTTTATGATAAAAATCCGGAGCTTTATGAAACGGCATTTGCACTTTTTGAGGAGGCACAGATGACAGGTCAGGGAGATGCAAGTGTGGCACAGACTTTTCATGAGACATTTAACGGGTTGTATACAGAGTTTTTAGATACGCTGTTTGAGGAAATGTTAAGTAACCGGAAGGATTGAGAGGAGTTTTATGGCTACATTAGGGATTCCGCAGAATACGATTGCGGTTTTGCAGAAATATCATTTTAATTTTCAGAAAAAATTCGGGCAGAACTTTCTGATCGATCCGCATGTACTTGAGAAGATCGTCGAGGCCGCGGGAGTGACAAAGGATGATTTTGTTCTTGAGATCGGTCCGGGTATCGGTACGATGACACAGTATCTGTGCGAAAATGCCAGGGAAGTGACTGCGGTAGAGATCGATACAAATCTGATCCCGATCTTAGAGGATACACTGAGTGCCTATGATAATGTGACTGTGATCAATCAGGATATTTTAAAACTGGATATCGCAAAACTTGCGATGGAAAGAAATGGTGGAAAGCCGATCAAGGTCGTTGCAAATCTTCCTTATTATATTACCACACCGATCATCATGGGACTTTTTGAGAGCCATGTTCCGATCGACAGCATTACGGTCATGGTGCAGAAGGAAGTTGCAGACCGCATGCAGGTAGGGCCGGGAACAAAAGATTACGGTGCGCTGTCGTTAGCAGTACAGTTTTATGCAAAACCCCAGATCGTTGCCAATGTTCCGCCAAACTGCTTTATGCCGCGCCCGAATGTCGGCAGTGCAGTGATCCGGCTGACCAGACACGAAGAGGTGCCGGTGCAGGTGGATGATGAAAAACTGATGTTTCACATTATCCGGGCATCGTTTAACCAGAGAAGAAAAACACTGGCGAACGGATTGTCGAATGCGCCGCAGGTACATCTTTCCAAGGAAGAGATACAGGAGTGTATCGCAGAACTTGGAGAACCGCTTACCATCCGGGGGGAGGCACTTACGTTAGAGCAGTTTGCAGCGCTTTCCAATATTATTGGAAACAGACAGAAAAAATAAAGTTGGAAATGAGGAGGAGAAGGCTATGGACGAAAATCAGAACATGAACAATGGACAACAGACTTACGGGGATCAGCAGTATAACAACGGACAGCAGACCTATGGCAATCAGCAGTATAACAATGGACAGCAGACTTATGGGGATCAGCAGTATAATGGAGGTCAGCAGACCTATGGCAATCCGCAGTACAGCCAGAATAACTGGACACCGCAGGAGCAGCATGGTCCGGTTTCAGATATTTTCTGCTATCTGTTACTGATCGTAATGCCGCTGCGTGAGATCATCAGCATGGTTGCGACATCATCTGTATTTCAGGCAATGACTTATGACAGCATTATGGATGGCAGCTATATGAATGTGATGTACAATGGAAGTTATGTGATATTTTCTCTGCTTAATTATGCATTGCTTGCGGCATTCATTATTTTTGTTGTCATCGACATTGTAAAGATCAACAAGCAGAATTATAAAATACTTGGACTGATCCTGTTTGCAATCTTTTTAAAGCCTGGTTATTATGTATGGCGGGCACATCTTTTAAAACGCAAAATGGCGTTTCCAATCGTGTATACCGTACTTTATGCACTGCTGATCATGGCAGAGATCGGATTTGTAATGATGCAGGCATTTAGTCTGGTAATGAATGTGATGTAAAAAATCTGAATGAGAAGTCTCTCTGTTTCATATATTAAATGGACAGGGAGATTTTTTTATGGGAAAAAGACGAAGAAAACGTGCAGGTTTTTGGCTGAAAGGAATATGTCTGATATTACTGGTGCCGGTTTTTATCACAACACTGATGCAGCGAATGCGCCTGGAAAACCTCATTTATGGAAAGGAAGGGGCGCAGGAAGTACTGAACACAATAGACAGTGTAGAGGGTATGGAGAGGGAAGTCCGGGAGCATCAGGAAAATAAAAAAGATATCTTATCAGGACAGGCAGAGACACAAAGTGGAGACAGTAAGGATGAGGATGAAGAAACTGAGATGAAGGTCTTGCAGATCGTGGCGCAGGAGATCGGGATTGATAAATCAGCGGAAACGATCAAAGCACAATGTGTGATCGCCAGAACGAATCTGTATGATGCCATGCAGGCGGGGACGAAGGAACCGGAGAGCATGCCGCCGGATCAGCAGCAGGAGCTTTGGGGAGAAAATTTTGATAAAAATTATCAGAAACTGAAATCCTGTGTGGAAGCGACGGCGGGGGAGACACTCTTATATAACAGAACTTACATATATGCGGCATATCATGCGATCAGCAGTGGGCGGACACGCAGCATGTCAGAGTTATATGAAGATGCAGACATGCCATATCTTGTTACGGCAGAATGTCATGCGGACACCACGGCGGAAGGTTATCTTTCCGTGTTTTATTATGAAAAAGAGGAGTTCCTGGAAAAATGCCGTGCGGCATATCCTGATGCAGGGCTGACGGAACTGACACAGATTGAGATCGTAAGCCGCGATGCGGCAGAGTATGTGACAAAAATCAAAGTTGCGGGGGAAACATACGATGGAGAGCAGTTCCGCCATGCATTAGAGCTTCCATCTGCCTGCTTTACGATCACGGAAATAGACGATCATGTGCGTATCGTGGCAAGGGGCATGGGACATGGTTTTGGATTAAGCCAGAATACAGCAGAGAAACTTGCAAAAGAGGGATATGGTTATCGGGAGATTCTTGCTTATTTTTATAAGGGAGCAGTGATCGGGCAGGCCGGTAATTTATAGGAAAGAAATAAAAAAATAATCGTATAAACCATCCGGGATGTGGAAACACTATGGTTAAAAATAAATAATGGATGGTGAGAAATAATGAAAAAGAAAGGTTTTTTGGGGTACAGACAATATGTGATTGCGGGGCTGCTGATCGCTTTAGCGGCAGTTGGAACGACTGCGTTATACAGCAGCCGACAGGAAAAGGAACGGGAGCAGATGGAAGCCGAACTTGCAGAAGAAATGCAGAAACAGGCAGATGATATTGCAGCAGAGGAGAGTTCGGAGCAGTCTGCCGAGGCATCTGCACTGGTTCCTCCAAAACAGTCTTTAAATGAAATGGAGAATGAACTGGATGATCCTGCCGTAACGGCGGAACTTGCAGAAGAAAATAATGCAGCGGAAACGGAAGAAACAGAAGCAGCACAGAGCATTCAGACGACAGGCAAAGCACAGACACTTCATTTTTCGGAGGAGCTGCTCTGGCCGATGGAGGGAAACGTGATCATCAATTACAGCATGGATTCCACGGTTTATTTCCCGACGCTTGACCAGTATAAATATAATCCGGCAGTGATCATTGCAGGTGAGGTCAATGATAAAGTCTATGCAGTTGCCAAAGGCCAGATTAAGAGTATTGAAAATGATGAGGTGACAGGCTGTACAGTTACGGTCGATCTGGGTGATGGCTATGAGGCAGTTTACGGACAGTTAAAGGAGCTGAATTTTGCAAAGGGAGATTATGTGGAGGCCGGACATGTATTAGGATATGTTGGAGAGCCGACGAAATACTTCACGGTAGAGGGAAGCAATCTGTATTTTGAACTTGATAAAGATGGCACACCCGTGGATCCGGTAGCATATTTCGAATAAAAGAAAAAGCATTCTTCCTTGAATAAGACACAGTTCTATTTTATAATAAAATGGCATTCTTTTTAGAGAGAAAACGTGAAAAGAAATGTCTGTTGTGGAATGAGAGGAGGCAGTGCACATGGAATACGACGGATATGATGAAATTGTCCGCGCATGGATACAGGGAGTGTACGACAGCCGGGGAAACGATGCAAAACGGACATTGAAGTTTTGTTATGATATTGAACAGTATGCAATGAAAAAAAATGATCCAAAGCTACTTGGATTTGCATACTATTACAGTGCAGAGACTTATTATCTGTTAAATGAAAGTGAAAAGTTTTTTTTCTGCATCAGCAAAGGCGTATCTTATCTGAATGAATCAAATCAGTGGGAACTTGTGGCGCGTGCATATAATCTGATGGCAATTACGGCGATCAATCGGGGAAATGAGCCGATCGCACTTGACTATTATCTGACTGGATTGAATTTCTGTACGAAATATCAGTTAAAACAGGAAGAAACCATGATAGATATAAATCTTGGAAATTTATATTTATCCTGTGGACAATATTTAGAGGCACAGAGATATTTTGAAAATTGTGGACAGCATGTAAAGGATTTTGTGAAAGATGATAAAAATTACCGCCTGATCACCTGTGTTTATATAGGAATGGGAACCGGTTTTTTGTATCGCGATATGCCGGAGCGTGCAGCACATTATGCAGAGCTTGTCTCGGATGAGTGCGCGGGCCGTATTGATGGCATTGAACTGCTCAGTTTTCGCTGTTTTAAGGCGGAGGTATGCCATGCAACCGGAAAGACGGCGGCGCGTGATGAATGCATCCGGTTGATCTGTGAGGAGATCAATGCAGATATTCCGATCATGGATATTTTTAGTGATCTTTATGAATTCAGCCAGCTTTTGCTTGAAATCGGAAATGATGATGCTTTTTTGCGGGTAATGGAAATTTTAGAGCCATTGACATGGCAGTCAAAGATCGTCAATCTTCAGAGGCAGATTATTTCCCTGAAAATTAAGTTTTACCGTATGCATAAGGATAATGATGCATATTTAGAGGCTGCGGGGCAGTACTACGAGTTGTCCGAGATCATGGAAAAAGAAAAACAGGCGATGATCGCAAATATGCTTGATGTGCGGGAATCTTTAGAGCGGGCGAACAAAAAAAGACGCGAGATGGAAGAAGCAAATATCCGGCTTTTGGAAAAGTCAGAGACGGATGCACTGACGCGCCTGGCAAACCGGTTCCGTCTTAATGATTATCTGGATCAGGTATTTGAGAAGGCATTATCAGAGCAGACGCCGCTTGCCATGGAGATCCTGGATATCGATTATTTTAAGCAGTATAATGATAACTACGGACATCAGGCAGGGGATGAGTGCATTAAGCGGATCGCAAAGCAGCTTGAGCTGATGCAGAATGATATGATATTCTGTGCGAGATATGGAGGGGATGAGTTTATCATTCTCTATCAGAATATGACGGAGGAAGCGGTCAGACATGCGGCGGAGGGATTGCGGCAGCGGATCATTGATCTTGGAATCCAACATGCATATTCTAAGGCAATGCCTATCGTGACAATCTCACAGGGAATCTGTTATGATATTCCGAAAGATGATACAAAGAGCTGGGATTTTCTGCATGCGGCAGATGCGATGCTTTATCAGGTTAAGAAAAAATCCAGAAATGATCTTGCACTGGGACACTTAGCAGATGTGAGTGACAAATAAAACAGGAAACATTTTATGAATGCGGCATAGAATATAACAGATAGAAACAAAAATCCGCAATCGAGTTTTTCACACGGAAAACCGGAAGTAAAAAGTGATGCAGTAGAATGGATAATATACATGATTGTCGATTGCTTTTAAATAAGAAGTAACACCCAGACCAAAAATCGGCGACGATTTTGTCGAAAGATGAGGTTTGGGGTACATAATTCCCGAAAATCCGCAGCTGATGCGAACTGTTGCGCGGGGGAATTTCTTGACAAAAGTACGGGCACCGTGTTATCATTCAGACTGTTGCGCTTATGGGGGCTGTTGATCAGCCCCTTGTTTTACGCGCGCCAATGGCGCACGTTTCTATAGAAAGGAAATATATGGAAACAGTTAGATTCGATCAGTTAGATTTATATCCGCAGGTATTGCGTGCGATAGCAGAAATGGGATTTGAAGAGGCAACACCGATCCAGAGTCAGGCAATTCCGGTTGTGATGTCCGGTGTGGATGTCATTGGACAGGCACAGACAGGAACCGGAAAGACGGCATCATTTGGAATCCCGGTACTGCATAAAGTAGATCCGAATAATAAAAAAACACAGGTTATCATCTTATCACCGACAAGAGAGCTTGCCATCCAGGTGGCGGATGAGATCCGTAAACTTGCAAAATATATGCACGGTGTAAAGATCCTTCCGGTGTACGGCGGACAGGAGATCAGCCGTCAGATCAAGGCATTGAAGGGTGGGGCACAGATTATTATCGGTACACCGGGACGTGTTATGGATCATCTGCGCAGAAAGACGATCCGCTGTGAGGCAGTGAACACGATCGTACTTGATGAGGCAGACGAGATGTTAAACATGGGATTCCGTGAGGATATTGAGACGATCTTAGAGTATATCCCGGAGGAAGGACGTCAGACGGTGTTATTTTCTGCGACCATGCCAAAGCCGATCTTAGATATCACCAAGAAATACCAGCACGATGCCGTGACGATCAAAGTGGTAAAAAAAGAGCTGACCGTTCCGAATATTGAGCAGTATTACTATGATGTAAAGAGAAAAGACAAGATAGAAGTTTTGACCAGACTCCTTGATTATTATAATCCAAAACTCTCTCTGGTGTTCTGTAACACAAAACGCATGGTGGACGAACTGACCGAGGAACTGCAGAAAACAGCCAATGATATTCATTACGGCAATGCCCATGCAGGCATCCATGTTACCATCCATCGCCTGACCAGTGTTTCCGATTACCTGAAGAATGAATACCAGACAGTTGCTCCCCCGCTCCTGCGGGCTTCCAAAAAGCTGCAAAGCACCATCCTGCCGCTTTTGAAAGAAGAACAGCAAGGCGGAAAGCAGAAGAATCTCCTGTTTGGAAAACGTCTGGACTCCCATGCTCTCTATAAGACAGACGGAACCATCTTTACCAGAACCAGACTTCCAGGAGAGGAAAAACGTCTGGCTGTTGCCCTCCTGATTGACGAGAGTGGTTCGATGGGTTGGGGTGACCGGATGACACATGCAAGAAAGACTGCCATTGTCCTTTATGATTTCTGTAAAAGCCTCGGTATCCCTATCACCATTTACGGGCATTCCACGGATGCAGGCGGCGTTGCTCTTTACTCCTATGCAGAATTTGATTCTGTGGACAATGAGGACTGTTACCGGCTGATGGATATGTGCGACCGCAACGGGAACCGGGACGGCGCAGCTCTCCGCTTCGTAGCAGAGCATTTGTGCACACGCCCGGAGCTTCAGAAGCTGCTGATCCTGATTTCTGACGGTCAGCCAGCCGATTACGGCTACAGCGGAACGGAAGCAGAGGCAGATCTGCGGGGCATCAAGAAAGAATACGAAAAACGGGATGTCATCCTGTTTGCGGCTGCCATTGGTGACGATAAGGAAAATATCCGCAGGATTTACAAGGACGGATTCCTGGATATCACGAAACTGGAAGAGCTTCCAAAGAATATGGCACAGCTTGTCAAACAGCATCTCAAATAAAGGAAGGTGAATACTCATGAATGAAACTTATCAAAACCGGATTACCGACCAGATCTGCAAGATCCAGAATGACCGGGCACTCATTGCCTTTTATGACCGGCTCCGCTACG
>OHTM01000850.1_pt1 | contig 12368 bp, 7 predicted proteins | sample 1578951 | NCBI WGS metagenome assembly OHTM01 (sample SAMEA3879605, study PRJEB24766) | human gut metagenome | biome: human-associated habitat; feature: feces | place: USA | collected 1985/1987
CAGGAGTTTGTAAGAATGAATCAGACACAAATCAATGAGACAAAATCGAAAAAGTGGTGTAAACGGCTGCCACTGCTTGCCGCCTTTCTGATACCACTTCTGATCTCGGTGATCATTTGTATCGATCATGAAGTGTATCCATTTGGGGAGCGTTGTCTGTTACAGGTGGATATGTATCATCAATATTGTCCTTTTTTTACAGAGTTTGTGGATAAATTAAGAAGCGGCGAAAGCCTCATGTACTCGTGGACGATCGGGCTTGGTGCGGATTTTGTGTCACTGTTTGCCTATTATCTGGCAAGCCCTTTGAACTGGTTTATTTTGCTGTGCCCGAAGGGATACGTGATTGAATTCATGTCAATCCTTATGATTCTTCGTATCTCGCTCTGTGGACTGACATTTGCATATTATCTGAAAAAGCACTTTCACACAAATCACCCGGCAATCGCGGTATTTGGAACGGCGTATGCACTGTCTGCGTTTATGGCAGCTTATGCCTGGAATGTGATGTGGACAGATTGTCTGGTGCTTGCGCCGCTCATTATCCTCGGTGTGGAACAGCTTGTAAAAGAGAAAAAGGCTGCATTGTATTATGTGACACTGGCCACAGCCATTTTGTCCAATTATTACATTTCGATTATGATCTGCATTTTTCTTGTGCTCTATTTTCTGATCCTTTTATTGGAGCAGAGGGAAGGAAAAATCGGGGCATGTGTACGGTTTGCATGGTATTCCCTTCTGGCGGGTGGAACAGGTGCAGTGTTGCTGATCCCGGAAGCGATTATTTTAGGGGAGAGCGGCTCGCAGGGGATTTCTTTTCCAAGTGCGGTGGAATGGTATTTTAATCTGATCGCAGAACTGGGAAGGCAATGTATTTTTGTAGAAACGTATACAGGACGTGACCACTGGCCAAACATTTATACTGGCGTGTTTACATTGTTTTTGATCCTGTTATATCTGATGAACCGCGGGATCAGCTGGAAAAAGAAACTGCCGCGCGTATTACTGCTTGCGTTTATGGCATTAAGCTTTGCCAATAATATGCTGGATTTTATCTGGCATGGATTACATTTCCCAGATTCGCTGCCGGGCAGACAGAGCTTTTTATACAGTTTTTTATTGTTAGTATTGTGTTTTGAGACATTTTTGCATCTGAAAGAAAACCGCTGGTATCACGTGCTTGTGGCACTGGTCTTGGATGGGGCATTCCTGTATGCAGCGTACCGCTGGTCGGACAGCGAACTGACCGGAAGTGACAGTTTCTTTACGACGGCAGTGTTTATCGTTGTGTACGCGGTGCTGCTTCTGGTGTGGTATGGAGGAACTGCAAAAGTCAGAGATTATGTTTTTTTGATTACGTCAATTGTAGTGATTACAGAGTTGACGATCAACTTTGATATGACAGGTCTGGATACGGTGAGCAGAACTTCTTATGTGAAAGACTGGAAGGATTATGAAAACGTTTTAGAGCAGGCGAAGAAAAAGGAAAGTGAAAACAGCGCGGTGTATTTTTACCGGACGGAGGAGATGGAGCGGAAAACGAAAAATGATGCGGCGCTGTATGGATATCGTTCCGCAACGCAATTTTCATCGCTGATGAATCTGGATGTCAGTCATTTTTACCAGGCAGTCGGAATGGAAGGCGGCAAGAATTTCTACTGTGTAAACGGGGCAACACCGCTGTTATCAGCAATGATGTCCCTGCGCTATGTGATCGCTGATAACGCAATGGAAGCAAACCCGATCCGCACCCTTGTGGCAGAGAGCGGAAATACGTATCTTTACGAAAATAAATATGTGCTCCCACTTGGTTTTATGATGGATGAGGATGTGATTGATGCGTGGGATTATTCTGATTTAGATGAAATTGAGGCACAGAACAGACTTGCAGAGCTTCTTGGTGCAGATGAGCCGATGCTGACGGAGATCCCGTCCGAATCTGTGGTCGGGGAATCAACGATTGACGTGCAGGAGGATGCATACATTTTTGCAACCTATGAATCGACGACTGTGGACAGCATGACGGAAGAGATCAGTGACGGCAGAACAAAGTCTTTCACAAAAGTTTCGCATGGCTATACACTTGATCTTGGATACTGTACGGCAGGCACACAAGTGAAGATTAAAAACAGTAATGAAGAAAGAGTGAATATTACGGCATATGCCCTGAATCTCGATGCTGCAGATACGGCTTATCAGACGTTAAATGAGCAGACGATGGAGATGACTTCCTTTTCCGATACGAAAATCACTGGAACCATTGATGTGAAAAAAGAAGGACGACTGATATTTGCGGTGGCGGATGATGCCGGATGGAAATTATATGTTGATGGAGAACAGACGGATCCGGAAGTGTTTGGTGAGGCGTTTATCAGCACATATCTTACCGAAGGAACACATACGGTTGAGCTGCGCTACCGGACACCGGGATTTATGGTGGGAGCCGGGTTTTCCCTTGCCTGTATTCTGATCGTGATACTGATCGCATGGATAAAAAGGCACCATTGAAATTAAAACGTTTCTGTGAGATACTATACGTTGGAGGAGTTTGAGAAAGGTAGTGATTTATATGTCAGACAAAGAGATAGAAATTTATAATGAAAATGCCGATGAAATCAAAATCCGCCCATATGAGCATCATGCAAAATATTATGAGACGGACCAGATGGGAATCATCCATCATTCAAATTATATCAAATGGATGGAGGAGGCGAGGATGGATCTGATGGATCAGATCGGACTCAGCTATAAACAGATGGAGGAGATGGAGATTATCAGTCCGGTGCTCTCTGTATCCTGCGAGTATCACAGTATGGTACATTTTGATGATACGGTCGTGATCGAGACGAAGATCACACGCTATAATGGTATCAAGATGGATGTGGAATACCGGATGACGGACAAGGAGACCGGAGAACTCCGCACGACCGGAAAGAGTTCCCATTGCTTTTTGAACCGTTCCGGAAGACCGATCTCATTGAAACGTTCTTACCCGGAGATCGATACAAAGTTCTTTGAGTATACGGATGCCTGACAAACGGGTGTGATATTAGAAATATATAAGAAAGAGGAAATAAAAGAATGATACAGGAAAGATTAAAGGCACTGCGTGCGGAGATGGAAAAGAGAGGCATCACGGTATACGTTGTGCCGACTGCTGATTTTCACGAATCAGAATATGTAGGAGATCATTTTAAGGCGAGAAAGTTTATTACCGGATTTACCGGTTCTGCGGGAACTGCCGTTATCACTTTGGATGAGGCAGGGCTCTGGACGGACGGACGCTATTTTGTACAGGCAGAGAATCAGCTGAAAGACAGCACAGTCACACTCTACCGCATGGGCGAAGAGGGCGTGCCGACAGTCGATGAATTTGTAAAGGATCGATTAAAAGAGGGCGGATGTCTCGGATTTGACGGACGTGTTGTAAACGGTACCTGGGGCGGCAAACTGGAAAAGATTGCAGCAGAAAAAAATGTGTCCATGCATGTGACAGAAGACCTGATCGATCTGATCTGGGAGGATCGTCCGGCATTGTCCAAACAGCCTTTATTTATTTTGGAGGAAAAATATTCCGGAAAGAGTACTGCGGATAAGATCGCAGATCTTAGGAAAGCTATGAAGGAGAACGGTGCAGATGTTCATATTCTGACATCTCTTTACGATATCGCATGGCTTTTAAATATCCGCGGCAACGATATTGATTATGTGCCGGTCGTATTATCCTATCTTGTGCTGAACGAGACAGAGTGTATCTGGTTTTTACAGGAGGAAGTAGTGGATGATAAAATCCGTGCTTACCTGGAGGAAAACCATATCACGACAAAGCCGTATGATGCGATCTACGATTATGTACCGGAGATTCCGGCAGACGCAGTCGTGCTGATGAACCGCGGGACGGTCAACTACCGTATCGTGAACAGTCTTGATAAAGCAATCAAAGTTGTGGACAAACCAAACCCGACGGAACTTATGAAAGCTGTAAAAAATAAGACGGAGGTAGACAACACCAGAGCTGCACATGTAAAAGACGGTGTTGCCTTTACCAAATTTATGTACTGGCTCAAGACCAATATCGGAAAGATCCCGATGACGGAGATCTCTGCTTCTGACTATCTTGAGGCGAGAAGAAGAGAGCAGGATAACTTTATTGAGTTAAGTTTCAACACGATCTGTGCTTACGGAGCCAATGCGGCGATGATGCATTATGCTGCAACACCGGAGTCAGACGCTGAGTTAAAACCGGAGGGATTTTTACTTGTGGATTCCGGCGGACATTACTTTGAGGGAACCACAGACATCACAAGAACCATGGCACTTGGCCCGATCACAGATGAGATGCGTCTGCACTTTACGACCGTCTGCCGTTCGAATATGAACCTTGCGCATGCGAAGTTTTTATATGGATGTACCGGTTTGAACCTGGATATTTTATCCCGCGGTCCACTCTGGGAGATGGGCATTGACTATAAATGCGGCACCGGACACGGCGTTGGTTATGTGTTAAATGTACATGAGGGACCGAATGGTTTCCGTTGGAGAGTGGTGCCGGAGCGTCATGACAATGGTGTCTTAGAAGAGGGCATGATTACGACAGATGAACCGGGTGTATACTTAGAGGGTAAATACGGAATCCGTACCGAAAATGAACTGGTATGCCGTAAGGCAGAAAAAAACGAATATGGACAGTTCATGGAATTTGAGAATATCACCTATGCACCGATCGATCTCGATGCGATTGACCCGGATCTGTTAAGTGCGCGTGAGAAGAAAATGTTAAATGATTATCATAAGATGGTATATGATACCATTTCTCCGTATATGACGGCGGAAGAAAATGAGTGGCTGAAACGCTACACAAGAGCAATCTAACAGACAAAGAATGGAGAGAATAATGGGCGAAAAGCTGGTATTGATTGATGGGCACAGTATTTTGAACAGGGCATTTTTCGGAATTCCGGATTTGACAAATTCGGAAGGACTGCACACGAATGCAGTCTATGGATTTTTGAATATTATGTTCAAGATTTTAGAGGAGGAGCAGCCGGATTATCTGACGGTTGCATTTGATGTGTCAGAACCGACTTTTCGCCATAAAATGTTCGCAGAATACAAAGGCACAAGAAAGCCGATGGCACAGGAACTGCGGGAACAGGTTCCGCTCATGAAAGAAATGTTAAAAGCGATGGGAGTCACTACGATCGAAAAAGGCGGCTATGAGGCGGATGATCTGCTTGGAACCATTGCAAAACAGAGTGAACAAAAAGGACTGACAGTTTCAGTGGTATCCGGTGACCGTGACCTCTTACAGCTTGCAACGGATCATATTAAGATCCGTATCCCGAAAACAAAGCGCACAGGCACGGAGATCGAGGATTACAATGCCGCTGAGGTAAAGGAAAAATATCAGGTGACGCCAATCGAGTTTATCGATGTCAAGGCGCTGATGGGCGATACGGCAGACAATATTCCGGGAGTACCGGGAATCGGTGAAAAGACGGCAACAGCAATCATTGCACAGTATGGAAGTGTTGAAAATGCCTATGCACATGTGGACGAATTAAAGCCACCCCGTGCAAGCAAAAATTTAAAAGAGTATTATGACCTGGCACAGATGAGTAAGACGCTTGCGACGATCGAGATCCATGCGGACATTGATTATGATCTTTCCGGTGCAAAACTTAATGGTATTTCCAGCCTGTACACGGAGGAGGCATACCTGCTCTGCAAACGGTTAGAGTTTAAAAATCTTTTGAATCGTTTTGCGGTGGAAACTCCAAAAAATCAGGCGGCAGAACATTTTAAACTTGTGGAAGACCGTAAGGAGGCAGAGAAAGTATTTGCAAAGCTTCGTGGCAGAAACTGTGGTTTTTATATTGTTCCCGGAAGCAAAAAGAAAGACAGCCACGAGGAAGAGGACGGGCAGATGAATCTGTTTGCGGCAGGAGATATGCCGGGGGCAGACAGTGAACCGTCCGGCATCGTAGAAAGTGCAGAAAATGATGCAGTGGAGTGCTGCCTTGGAGTTGCCATTTCAACTGGAGAGGAAGAAACCTTTTTCATAAAAGCAGGGGAAAATCTTCCGGCAAAGCAGATTCTTTCCATGTTTACCGCAAGTGAGGCTACGTCCTATGCGACACTGGATTTAAAACCGCAGCTTGCGGCGCTTGGCTTACTGGAGCGACAGGTAAACGGCAATATTGGCCTGTCGAATCTTTTTGACGGTGTGCTTGCAGCATATCTTCTGAATCCGCTGAAAAATGAGTATCCATATGAGAATATTGCAAAAGACTATATGGGACAGATGATACCGTCAAAGGCAGATCTTCTTGGAAAACTGACCATAGAGCAGGCAATGAAAGATGCACCGGAAGCATTTTTAAATTATGTATGCTATATGGCATATGTGGCACAGGCATCGAAAAAGACGCTGGAGACAGACTTAAAGGAAGAGGGCATGGATCATCTGTTTACGGAAATCGAGATGCCGCTCGTATTTACTCTTGCCGATATGGAAAATGAGGGTATCATTGCGTGCAGGGAGGCGCTCACGGAGTATGGGGACAAACTTGCAGTGCGTATCGCTGAACTGGAAAAGCAGATCTATGAGGAAGCGGGAGAAGAGTTTAATATCAATTCTCCAAAACAGCTCGGAGTGATCTTATTTGAAAAATTGTCCATGCCGTATGGAAAGAAAACAAAGACCGGTTATTCCACGGCGGCGGATGTGTTAGACCGCCTTGCACCGGAATATCCGATCGTTTCTGATATTTTAGAGTATCGTCAGCTTACCAAGTTAAAGTCCACTTATGCGGACGGATTGGTAAACTATATCGCTAAAGATGGCAGGATCCACACCAGTTTTAATCAGACGATCACAGCTACCGGGCGTTTAAGCAGCACGGAGCCAAACCTGCAGAATATCCCGATGAGGATCGAACTTGGCAGACTGATCCGCAAGGCATTTGTGCCAAAAGAGGGATTTGAGTTTATGGATGCCGATTATTCCCAGATTGAGCTTCGTGTTTTAGCACATATGTCCGGGGATGAAAAGCTGATCGAGGCATACCGGGAAGCACAGGATATCCACAGGATCACGGCGTCCCAGGTATTTCACATCCCGTTTGACGAGGTGACGGATCTGCAGCGGCGCAATGCAAAAGCGGTTAATTTCGGAATCGTATATGGAATCAGTTCATTTGGACTGAGCCAGGATCTAAGCATCAGCAAAAAAGAGGCTGCAGAGTATATTGAGCGTTATTTTGAGACTTACCCGAAGATCAAGACATTTTTAGACGGACTCGTGACAGAGGCGAAAGAAAAAGGTTATGTGACGACCATGTTTGGAAGAAGACGTCCGGTACCGGAACTTTCAAGCAGCAATTTTATGCAGCGTTCCTTTGGAGAGCGCGTTGCCATGAACTCCCCGATTCAGGGAACTGCGGCAGATATCATCAAGATCGCAATGATACGCGTGCATGACAGACTGTTAAAAGAAAATCTAAAGTCACGCCTGATCTTAACCGTGCATGATGAGCTTTTAGTGGAGACGGCGATCGAAGAAGAGGATGCGGTTCGAAAGATTCTCGAGGAAGAGATGCATGGAGCGGCAGATCTTGCGGTCACACTTGAAATTGATGCACATGTCGGCAAAAACTGGTATGAGGCAAAATAAAGATCTGTCATCATTTATGAGGGATGATGCGTTGGACTGCATATGTCCGGATGGTACGAGAGAAAAAATGGATGCGGGGAGCATGGAACGGATGAAATTTATCGGAATTACCGGCGGCGTCGGTGCGGGAAAATCAGAAATACTTCATTATCTTGAAACAAAAGATGGTGTAAAAGTCATGTTGGCGGATGAAATCGCGCATGAGCTGATGCTGCCCGGGACAGAATGTTATCAGAAATTAAAAGACATGTTTTCGGATGAGGATATCTGGAATGAAGATGGTTCGTTTGACCGGAAAAAGTTAGCAACAGTCATCTTTTCAGATGAAAAAAAACGGGATACATTAAACGGAATCGTACATCCGGCAGTCAAAAAATATATCAGAACTGTTGCGGATACAGAGCGGGAAAATGGAGTGCTGAAAATCCTGGTTTTAGAGGCAGCATTGCTGATTGAAGAACATTATGATGAAATTTGTGACGAACTTTGGTATATTTATACCAGAGAGGATATAAGAAAAGAACGCCTTATGAGATCGCGCGGATATTCCCCGGAGAAAGTACAGCAGATTTTTGACAGTCAGTTACAGGAAGCGGTTTACCGGAAACACTGTAAAGTGGTGATCGATAATAATGGAACGGTGGAAGATGCCATAAGGCAGATTGATTTGGCAATCACAAATATGGAAAATGAGTAGGAGATACTGCAGATGAGCGACGGAAAAGACATGGAACAGCCATTGGTGTTCGGACTTGATATTGGAACGAGAAATGTGGTAGGAACGGTAGGTTACCGTACCGAAGATCAGTTTATCGTTACTGCTCAGTATATCATGCAGCATGATACGAGAGCAATGTTAGATGGACAGATCCACGATATCGGGCGTGTATCAGGGACGATAAGAAAAGTAAAAGAACAGCTGGAAAAACAGATCGGAAAAACGCTGACGGAGGTATGTATCGCTGCCGCAGGCCGTGTGCTTAAGACAGTTACAACGAGTATCAGTTACGATTATCCGGAGGAGAGCGTAGTTACCGGGGAAGACATTCATACACTGGATCTGCTTGGAATTGAGAAAGCGCAGAAAATTTTACAGGAAATGAATGATACCAACTACAAGTTCTACTGTGTTGGATATTCCGTGGTCAAATACTTCTTAAATGATGAACCGTTTTCAAACATTGAATCCCACAAAGCGGACCGTATCGGCGAAGACATCATTGTAACGTTTCTGCCGGAGGATGTTGTGGATGGACTTTATGCAGCCGTAAATCAGGCCGGGCTTGAAGTGGCGAATCTGACATTGGAGCCTATTGCGGCGATCAACGTCGCAATTCCGGAAAGTTATCGTCTGCTGAATATCGCTTTAGTCGATATCGGAGCGGGAACATCCGATATTTCCATTACCAAAGACGGAAGCATCATTGCATATGGTATGATCCCTCTTGCGGGAGATGAGCTGACCGAACTGATCGTACAGAATTATCTGGTTGATTTTAAAACTGCTGAATATATCAAGCTGCAGAGTACAACAGAAGAGGAGATCACTTATAAAGATATCATGCTGATCGAGCATAAGATTCCGGCAAAAGAAGTGTGGGAGCTGACTGCGCCGGTAGTGGATGAGATGACAACGGCAGTAGCTGCGAAAATCAAAGAATTGAATGGCGACCAGACTGTCAGCGCAGCATTTATCGTTGGCGGTGGCGGTAAGATCCATGGTTATACGAAAATGCTTGCAGAGAAATTAGATCTTCCGGACGTACGAGTGGCACTGCGTGGTGAAGAAGTACTGCAGGAAGTGGTATTTGAACAGCAGGATATCAAGAAGGATCCATTGCTTGTTACACCGATTGGAATCTGTCTGAATTATTATGAACAGAGAAACGGATTTATTATGGTGCGTTTCAATGGAGAGCGCCTCAAATTATATGATAATGATGGATTAACGATCGTGGATGCCGCATTGCAGGCAGGTTTTCCGAATGAGGATCTTTTCCCGAAACGTGGACCGGAACTTACATTTTTTGTAAATGGAGCAAAACGTATCATTCGTGGAGAGCAGGGAGAGTCAGCAGCAGTTTATATGAATGACAGACCAACAAATCTCAATGCGGCATTAGAGCCGAATTGTGAGATTATCATTGAGCCATCTACGGCTGGCAAGCCGGCAACCTGCACATTAGATCAGTTAGAGGAATATACGACAGATTCCGTAGCCTTTGTGGTTAATGGAAATATTATAAGATGCCCGAAATTCTTAGAGGTCAACGGTAAATTAGAGTTTCCTTCCTACCAGATCCAGGAGGGAGACCAGGTAGAAACAAGAAGCTTTTACACAGTAGGCCAGCTTGCAGAATTTATGGATGTGGAAGTGAATGTGGAGCATGTGATTCTGGTAAACAACCGTCGTGCAACGCTCGACTCACTGATCTATGAAAACTTTACAATCGAGTGGACAGTGCGTTCCTATGGCAAACCGTCCTTTCAGCCGGTAGAGCAGGAAGAAGTTCAAACACCGACTGTCGGGGAATATAAGGAAGAAGAGATACCGGATATTGTGGACACGGAAATGAGCGCAGAGGCAGATGGCGCAGAAGTTCAGAATCCTGAAGTACACAATGCTGTGACTGCGGAGGATACAGACGATGCCGGCAATGCGGGCGCAAAAGAAAAGGATTCTGCAGTTACAGATGATGCCGCTACGGTAGAGGAGAGCAAAACGATTACAGACAGTACAGCAGGCGTTAATGGATCTGTTGCAGGAGAGAATGCAGCAGGCATGGATGAAACAGATGTAACAGAGGAGAATGCTGACGGCATGGCTGAAGCAGTGAAAAAAGTTACAGCAGAAGAAAACAGTTCGCCAGCTGCAGAGGAAGACGGCAGCATGGTTCTGGTATACATCAACGGCCAGCCGGTAAAACTTACCGGAAAACCACAGTATATATTTGTAGATATTTTTGATTTCTACGAATTTGATCTTACTGCCTCAAATGGCAGAGCAATCATTACCAATTTAAATGGTGAGAATGCATCGTATTCTGCAGTCTTAAAGACCGGAGATACAATCGAACTTAGATGGAAAGAGAATTAAAAAAATGGAATTATGCAGCATAGCAAGCGGCAGCAGTGGAAACTGTATCTGTGTGGGATCAGATGAAAATCATGTACTCATCGATGCGGGGATCAGTGGAAAACGAATTGAAAACGGACTCAATTCGATCGATTTGAAAACAGAAGAGATGCAGGGGGTTCTTGTAACTCATGAACACATCGATCATATTTCTGGACTTGGCGTGATCGCCAGGCGTTACGGACTTCCGATTTATGCCACGCAGGGTACGATAGATGCTATTTTAAATACAAAGTCAGTCGGCAAAATAGAGGAATCTTTATTTCATGCGATCACGCCGGATCAGCCTTTTGAAATCGGGGATCTTTTGATTGAACCGATTTCAATCTCACATGATGCGGCAGATCCGGTGGCCTATAAGATAAAAAATGAGGAGAAAACGGCGGCGGTAGTGACGGATCTTGGCACATATGATGAAAACATGATTGATAAAATAAAAAATCTGGATGTGCTTTTACTGGAAGCAAATCATGATGTACATATGCTGCAGGTTGGAAGTTATCCGTATCCGTTAAAACAGAGAATTCTTGGGAAAAAAGGACATCTCTCTAACGAACTGTCCGGTCAGCTTTTGGGAGAAGTGCTCCATGACCATTTCAATACGGTTATTTTAGGGCATCTCAGTAAGGAAAATAATTATGCAGAACTTGCATATGAGACTGTCCGGTTAGAGGTGACGATGGGAGAAAATCCATATAAAGGCGATGATTTCCCAATGTATGTGGCAAAGCGGGACGCGCCGTCGGAGAGAATCATTTTTTAGTTTATGATAATAGAATGTTCGCGAAACACGTATTCTATTATATATGACAATATTTTTTTACAGAGTGTGGACGCTTATGAAGCTTAGTAGAAAAAGTTATAAATGTGCATCTATTTAACAGTGGAAATTATAAAACATGTATGATATGATGATTGATAATAGATTTGCGCTGATTTAGTAAAGCAGAAAAGTGAGGAGAGCAGAGATGGAGAACACAGCAGACAAGACAATTATTACAGTAGTGGGTAAAGATACGGTTGGTATCATTGCAAAAGTATGTACTTATCTTTCCGAAAATGGCGTCAATGTACTTGATATTTCACAGACAATCGTTTCCGGATATTTCAATATGATGATGATCGTTGACATGAATAAATCAACCAGATCATTTGTGGATTGTCAGAAAGATCTCGATGAGATCGGTGCACAGATCGGTGTATCCATCAAGTGCCAGAAAGCTGAGATTTTTGAAAAAATGCATCGTATTTAGAGAGGAAAGCGGCAATGATTAATATATTTGAAGTAAAAGAGACCAACAATATGGTGGAACATGAAAACCTTGATGTCCGCACCATTACGATCGGTATCAGCCTGCTTTCATGCATTGATTCCGATTTGAAAAAATTAAATGAGAACATTTATAACCGTATCACATCAGTTGCCAAAGATCTTGCAAAAGTTGCAGGGGAGATCGAAGCTGAATACGGTATCCCAATTGTCAACAAACGTATTTCCGTTACTCCGATTGCACTGATCGGTGGTGCAGCCTGCAAGACACCGGAAGATTTTGCAAC
>OHTM01000853.1_pt1 | contig 12350 bp, 10 predicted proteins | sample 1578951 | NCBI WGS metagenome assembly OHTM01 (sample SAMEA3879605, study PRJEB24766) | human gut metagenome | biome: human-associated habitat; feature: feces | place: USA | collected 1985/1987
AACGCCAGATAAAGTTCATCTGCACGGATGAAGTGGCTTCCATGCCCGCTGCAGAAGGCCAGCCGCAAAAGGCTTCCTCCCGGGCCAAAACGCCGCAGACGGCGGATTCCCCGGCCGCACCGGCAAAAAAACAGCGCACACCGGCCGCCAGGGCATGCCTGAATGACTTATATACGTTCGATTCGTTTGTGGTTTATGAAGACAGCCGCTTTGCTTATCAGGCAGGGCTGTCCGCCGCACAGTCGGAACGGGCCCTGTTCAATCCGCTTTTCCTGTACGGAAAATCCGGCGTTGGCAAAACCCATCTGCTCCAGGCCATCGGCCATGAGGTGCTTCATCAGGATTCATCCACCAATGTGGTGTACGTCACGGGCGAACAGTTCGCCAATGAATTTATTGACGCTTCCCGGACCCAGAACGGACAAAGCTTCACCAAACTGCGCCGCAAGTACCGCAAGGCTGACGTCCTGCTGGTGGACGACGTGCAGTTTATTTCCGGCAAGGAAAAAACGGTGGAGGAATTTCTGCATACGTTTGACGAACTGTTCCATGCCCACAAAACCATCGTGATTTGCGCAGACGCCGCCGCATGCGATATTTCCAATCTGGATCCCCGGCTGGCGGCACGCCTGGAATCCGGACTTACGGTAGAATTGAACCTTCCGGACGACAACGCACGGCTGGAAATCCTGCGCAGCAAGCGCGACCGGGCTGGCATGAACGTATCCGACGAAATTCTGGAGTTTCTGGCCAGCCGCATCCAGAAGAGCGTGCGCCGGCTGGAAGGAGCACTGCTCCGTGTAGCCACCTTTACTTCCCTGTCAGGAGACATGCCTGACATCGCCAAAATTGAGCAGCTTTTACGTGACATCCTGCGGGAAGAAACAAGCCGCATCCTGACCGTGGATTCCATCCAGAAGCGCGTGGCGGATTTTTACGAACTCAAGGTCAGCGACCTGACCGGCAAGCGCCGCCCCAACAGCATCGCCTTTCCGCGCCAGATCGCCATGTACTTGAGCCGCCGTCTGACGGAACGCTCCCTGAAAGATATCGGCCAGGCGTTCGGCGGCCGGGATCACGGCACCGTCATCCATGCGAACAAGCTGGTCGCCTCCCGTATGGAAGAGGATGTGCGCGTGAGGGATATCGTCCAGAGGCTGGAAGAGGAGTTGAGGGATTGATTTTCCTTCCCTCCAGCCCTGCTGGAAAAGCATGGTCCCGTTGAATGCCCCTGGCTTTTCAAGCGGAAGAAGCGCTTCCGCGGCGCAGGGGAGAATAAGCTTGAGGCGAAAGCGGTTTGGATTAGAATCACCCTGTTCCCATTGATTCCATGATCCACGCCGACCAGCTTTCCAAAGAGTTTGGCCGCTTTCAAGCGGTAAAGAATGCCTCCTTCCAGATTGAAAAGGGGGAAATCGTAGGGTTCCTGGGGCCGAACGGCGCAGGCAAGACCACGGTGTTCAACCTGCTGACCAATGTTTACCAGCCCACCCGCGGCTCCATCCTGATCGATGGAATGCCCACGGCAGGCAAAAAGACCTATCAGGTCAACCGGATGGGCGTGGCCCGCACCTTCCAGAACATCCGTCTGTTCAAGGAGATGAGCGTCATCGACAACATCAAGGTCGGCCTGCATGAGTCCATGAAGTACGACCTTGCCTCGTCGCTGATCCGCCTGCCCAACTACTGGAAAGAGGAAAAGCACTGCACCGAGCGTGCTTTTGAGCTGCTGGACATCTTCCACATGGCAGATATGGCCTATACGCAGGCCGGCAGCCTGCCCTATGGCGCACAGCGCCGTTTGGAGATCATGCGCGCGCTGGCCACCAGCCCCAAGCTGCTGCTGCTGGATGAGCCTGCCGCGGGTATGAACCCCTCGGAGACCGCTGAGCTGACCGAGACCATCCGCCGCATCCGCGATGAGTTCAACATCGCTGTGCTGCTGATCGAGCATGACATGAGCCTGGTCATGGGCATCTGCGAGGGCATCGCGGTGCTGAACTTCGGCCGCATCATCGCCAAGGGCACCCCGGATGAGATCCGCAACAATCCCCAGGTCATCGAGGCCTACCTGGGCAAGAAGGAGGGCTGAACCGATGGCAGAAACGATGCTGAAAGTTGATAACATCAATGTTTATTACGGCAACATCCACGCTGTCAAGGATGTTTCGTTTGAGGTGAACGAGGGCGAGATCGTGACCCTGATCGGTGCCAACGGTGCCGGTAAGTCCACCACCCTGAAAACCATCTCCGGCCTGCTCCACCCCAAAACGGGCGATATCCTGTACAAGGGCAAGAGCATCAAGGGCGTGCGCGCCCATAAGATCGTGGAGGCCGGTCTGGCACAGGTGCCGGAGGGCCGCCATGTGTTCCTGCACATGACCGTGGAGGAAAACCTGGATATGGGTGCCTACACCCAGCCCGCTTCCACCATTGCGGCCAACAAGGAGAAGGTGTTCACCCTCTTCCCCCGCCTGAAGGAGCGCCGCAGGCAGCTGGCCGGTACCATGTCCGGCGGCGAGCAGCAGATGCTGGCCATGGGCCGTGCCCTGATGAGCAACGCCTCCATGCTGATGCTGGACGAGCCCTCCATGGGCCTTTCTCCGCTGCTGGTGCAGGAGATCTTTGATATCATCCGCGATATCCACAAGGAAGGTATGACCATCCTGCTGGTGGAGCAGAACGCACAGATGGCCCTTTCCGTGGCAGACCGCGCCTATGTCCTTGAGACAGGCCACGTGGTCATGGATGGCACCGGTGCAGAGCTGCTGACCAATGAGCGCGTCCGCAACGCTTATCTGGGCGGCTGAGACTGCAGCTGGATAGAATGCAAAAACAATACGCCCGCCGGGCGGTACGAGAAGTACCACACCCGGCGGGCGTTGTTCTGTCTGTAAGGGAATTATTCCGGCGCTTTCATGCTTTCCACCATGCTGATCTGGCGGACATGGCGGCGCATGAGCAGGCAGACGGCAAAGTTGAAGAGCATGGTGAGCGCCACGCTGAACACAAAGCTGCGGGGGGCGATGGAACGGATGAACATCATCTGGTCCATTTCCACAGTGCGGATGATGAACTGGTGCAGGGGAATGCCCACCACCAGACCCACCAGGGAGCCGATGAGAGAGAGCAGATCGATCTCCCGGAAGATGTAGCGGTAGACCTCCTTGTCATAGAAGCCCAGCACCTTGATGGTGGCAAGCTCCTTTTTGCGCTCGCCCAGGTTGACGCTGATGAGGTTGTAGAGCACCACGGCGGCCAATGCGGCAGCGCAGACGATGACCAGCATGACCACATAGTTCAGGCAGCCGATCAGGCCATCGAACATCTGGGTGGTGTCCTCGATGAAGGAGACGGAGCTGACATAGTTGCAGGCCAGAATGGCGGAGGAGAGGGAGGCGCGGGCTGCATCGGTGGGGCAGTCGGTCTGACCATAAACGGCGTTCCAGGCGGGCAGAGCACCGCCGTTCAGCGTTTTGAGCTGCGCCTGCGAGAGGTACAGCCGGGTAAAGACATAGTTCTCGGTGATGCCGGTCAGAGTCAGGGACCTGCGCCCGCCGTCGGTGGTCTCCACCTCAAAGCTGTCGCCCACCGAAAGCCCCAGCTTTTCAGCGGTCTTTTCGGTCAGAATGACGCTGGAATCGTCAAAGGCAATGGCCTTGTGGCCCTGCCGGGTGCGGAAAGTGAAGTATTCGGTCATCTGGCTTTCGTCTGCGGCGGCAACCAGGCTGACGGTCTCTTTTTCACCCTCGGCGTTGTAAAGGGTGACGCTCTTGGTGTAATAGCGGCCCCAGCTGGTGATCCCGCTGCTGGAATCCAGCAGGTCGGCCAGACCGTTCTCCATGGTCAGCGCCTTTTCGTCGCTCAGGGAGATGGTCAGGTCGGCGTGGGTCAGTTCGGTGGTCTGCTTGGTCAGCATGGGCAGCAGGGAATCCTGGATGCCGAAGCCGATGAGGAGCAGGGCCGTGCAGCCCGCCACACCCAGAACGGTCATAAAGAAGCGCTTTTTATAGCGGAACAGGTTGCGGGCGGTGGTTTTCTGGGAGAAGCTCATCCGCTTCCACAGCGGGGTGAGATATTCAAGGAGGATGCGCTTGCCCGCTGCAGGCGCACGGGGCAGCAGCAGGGCGGCGGATTTTTCCTTGAGGCTGGCGCGGCAGGCCTGCAGGGTGGCAAGGCCGATGACCGCCGCGCTGAGGGCCATGCTGCCCAGTGCCAGGCCCGGGTAGAAGTGCAGGGTAAAGGTGGGGAGGGAGAACATCATGGTGCGGTAGGCGTACCAGAAGATGGTGGGGAACACCACAAAGCCCACGGCAATGCCCACGATGCTGCCCAGAACGCTGGCGGCAATGCCATAGAGTAAGTACTTGCCTGCAATGCTGGCGTTCGAGTAGCCCAGCGCCTTGAGGGTGCCCATCTGCAGGCGGTTCTCGTCCACCATGCGGGTCATGGTGGTGGAAGCCACCAGCGCCGCCACCAGGAAGAAGAACACCGGGAACACCCGGGCAATGGCAGCCATCCGGTCAGCGTACTGTTCCAGCGTGACAAGGCTCAGGGTGCTGCCGCGGTCCAGCACATACCACTCGCCGTTCTGGATGTCCGCGATCTTCTCTTCCGCATCGTTGATCTGCTGCTGGCCTTCGGCGAGTTTCTGCTCCGCATCGGCCTTCTGAGTCTCGTATTCGGTGCGGGAAGCGTCCAGCTGCTCCTGCCCGGACTGGTACTGTGCCCAGCCCTCGTCCAGCTGGGCGCGGGCGGCCTCAAACTGGGTGTAGGCGGTGGCAGTACCGGTGCTCAGCTGGAGCTGGCCCTGCAGCAGCTGTACCTTCATTTTGCGCAGGGCGGCCTTGGCTTCAGTGACAAGGTCCGTGTTAGAGAGGTTGGGCGAGGAGATGAGCCCTTTGGCATACATCTGCTGCTTGCCGGCATCCAGCTGGGCCTGATAACCGTCCAGCTGGCCCTTGATGTTATCGTAGGCTGCCTGTGCCTTGGCAAGCGCGTCCCGCAGCTCGGTGTATTCCTCGTCCTCGGGCTCGGCCTCATCCAGCGCCTTTTGGGCATTGTTCAGAGCGGTCTCGGCATAGCCCAGCAGGGGGTCAGCCACCTGTTTCAGGTTGACCAGCAGCTGGATCTGCTGAAGCTGATCCTCAAATTCCAATACCTGATCTTCGCTGCTCACCAGCGTGGCGGCACCGCTCTGCATGGTATCGGGCAGGGCGGCCTTCTGGGCGGCAAGCTCGGCTTCGCCTGCGTCCAGCTGGGCCTTGGCGGCATCCAGCTCCCGCTGCGCGTCGGTCAGCTTCTGCTCGGCTTGTGCAAACTGGCGCTCGGCTTCGGCCTTCTGCTCGCTGTAGGTCTGTTTGGCATCGTCCAGCTGGGTAGTGGCATCCTTGATAAGCTGGGCCCGGCGGGCCACACAGTGCTCCTTGCTGATGGCATCCAGCCGGTCAGCCACAGTATCCACAGCGGTCTGGTATTCATCACTGTAATTGTCATACCGTGCGGCATCTTTTACTTTGAGATAACAGACAGTATAATAATCTGCGGTCAATTCACCGTCCTGCACGAACACAAGAGCATCCAGGATGCCATCACCGACGGTGCTGGTCTCCTGGGTGGCAGAAAAATATTGGGGGTCCTGCACCTGGCCCACCACGGTATATTCGGTGCGGCGGATGTCCTCGGTATCCTCTGGCAGGGTGACCACGGTGCCCAGCGGGACAGGGTCAGCATGGCCCAGAACCTGCACCACACACTCGTTGGCGGTTTCGGGCATCCGGCCCTCCAGCAGAGTCAGGCGGTTCATATTGGCCTCGGTATCCGCAGCCGGGTCGGCGGGAAGCTGCTGCACCCGCAGCACGGCTCCGTCAGTAGAGCTTGACCAGCGGCCCTCGGTGTCCAGATACTTCACGGGCATCACGGCGCTTACGCCCTCCGTGGCGGCAATGGCGGAGAGATCCGATTCCGAAAGGCCCAGCGTGGAGAGCACCCGCAGGTCGAACACATTTTGCTGGACATAGTACTTCTGCCCGGCGGTGCGCATACTGGGGGCAAAGCTGACCAGACCTGTCAGCATCATCACGCCCAGCGCCACGATGCCGAACAGGGAAAGGAACCGGTTCAGGTTGCTCCGGAAGTCACGCTGGATATTTTTACGATAGCTTTTCTGCATAGCGGTCACCACTCGATCTGTTCCACCGGCACCGGGTGTTCGTTGACCTTGTTGGACAGGATCTGTCCGCTCTTGACCTGGATGATCCGGTCCGCCATGGCCGTCAGGGCCGTGTTGTGGGTAATGACGATGACGGTGCGCCCTGTTTCGCGGCAGGTGCGCTGGAGCAGGGCCAGCACCTGCTTGCCGGTCTTGTAGTCCAGTGCACCGGTGGGCTCATCGCAGAGCAGGAGCTTGGGGTTCTTGGCCAGCGCCCGGGCAATGGAGACACGCTGCTGCTCGCCGCCCGAAAGCTGGGCAGGGAAGTTGTTGAGCCGCTCGCCCAGACCCACACTTTCCAGCGTGGCGGCGGGGTCCAGCGGATCACGGCAGATCTCGCTGGCCAGCTCCACATTTTCCAGTGCAGTCAAATTCTGCACCAGATTGTAGAACTGGAACACGAAGCCGACATCATACCGGCGGTAGGTGGTGAGCTCTTTTTCGGAAAAATGGCTCACATCCTGCCCATCCAACCAGACATGGCCCTCGTCGCAGGTGTCCATGCCGCCCAGAATGTTCAGCAGGGTGGTCTTGCCTGCACCAGAGGGACCCACAATGATGCAAAACTCGCCCTTGTCTACATAAAAATTCAGGTGATCGGCCGCCGCAATGCGGACACTGCCGGTCTGATAATATTTGGAAACATCCTCAAACTGCACAAAATGTTCCATATGCTGCTCCTTGCCTTGAAAAATTATTGTTCCATCCTAACTATAACATATTTTGCAGCAGGTTTGCAGGGGCAGAGTGGTGGAATTTGCAAAAAGTTAACAGGTCGTATCCAGGATAAAGTCAGCGGTCTGCTCGATCTGGAATTTTGCGAAATACCCCTCTTCCAGCGGGATCCACCGGGCGGTGAAGCCGGAATAGCGTTCTCCCTCCCGCGCCAGCAGACGGCGGGCCTGCTCTTCCTTGGAGCAGGTGACGAAAACCTTCAGATCATAACAGTCCGCAAGGGTGGGGTGGCAGCTGTAACTGCCCTCCACGATGACCAGCGGCTGGAGCGCAAAGCATTGTTCCGGCAGGTAGGCACCCGCCCGGCAGGAGTAGGCACGGTAGGGGACGGCCTGCCCGGCCCGGGCGGGGGTGAGCACCTGGGCACGCAGACGCTCCAAGTCCATGTTGGCGCAAGGGATCTGCTCCCAGTTTGCCACACGGCTGGCTGGGGGAAGATAAAAGTCATCGGTATGCACCGTGATGCTCTGGGAAAACTGCCGGGCCAGTTGTGCCGCCAGCGTGGTTTTGCCGCTGCCGCACCGGCCGTCCAGCGCCACCAGCACCGGGGCGGCAGGATGGGCAGAGAGAAAATTGGAGAGTTTTTCCACGAGAGGGGAAAGGGTGGTTGAAATCATAATTCCTTCTTAAACGTCAGATTTTTGTATTCGGTCTGAGAGCCGCTTCGGCGGAAGGTTCCATTTTCAGTGGGCGTGAAACCTAGTGCACGCATCACGCCGCAGGAACCGGCATTTTCGGCGGCAACATCGGCCAGAACGGTTTTTATACCGTTCTGTGCACCGAACTGTACCAGAGCGTTTACCATTTCTTTGGCATAACCCTTGCGCCAGCAGGTAGGGTGGATGCAGTAACCGATATCCCAGCAGCTGCCACCATCCTTGACCACAGCACAGCAGGTACCAATGGGCTGGTGGGTGACTTTGTCCTCTGCAATGACATAATAGCAGTCGGTGCTGTCGCTCAGGCTGCGGAGCAATTCCATATATTCGTTCAGGTCATCGATATCGTCCAGCACCGGGTCGGACAAATATTTTCCGGTGATGGGGTCACCCCAGATGCAGAGTGCAAACCCGGCATCCCGAGCTTCCTGCGGGCGCAGGCGAAGCCGGGCGGTTTCAAAAGGTGTGAAAGTCATAGCGTTTCCTCCAAAGGTGATATACAAGAAATACTTTTGTCGATTTGCGAAAATATGAGATCGTATGCGTGGGCAGGGAGAGGATGGCGAGGCATCCAAAAATCAAACAGTGCTTTTAACTCTTTAGAATCTCCATAGAGCTGTTTGACTTGTTCGTAAGCAAATGTATTGGCATCGACTTCGTGCGGCTGACCAAGATATAGGTTGGTAAAATAATCTTCATTGCCATCCAATTTGCAGGAGATGTAATGGCCATTTACCAGCTTATAGCATGTACCATCATAGCCAATGACATATTGAAGGCTTCGGTGTATTTCGGAACCGAAGTGTTCCGGACAGAGATACTGCGATGCGTGACGCAGTTCGTGAAACAGAAAAAATGCTTTCTCATAGTCAGATTTGGCGTTCAGATGCTCTACATTGATGAACACAGTTTTGCTTGCAGGGTCAAATGTTCCGCAAGCGGTCTCATAATCAGAGGGCATATCAAAGGATAAGTGCAGATCAAGGGAGCGTTCTTTACAATAATCATCAAAGAAGTGCTTGTAATCAAAGATTGATGGCATAGGTTTATATCCAGCCTTTCCTTGACAAAATAAAGGAAATTGACTATACTACAAATAGAAAAGGCGCTGGCCGCAAACGACTAGCCCCTTGCCATATTAGTCAAGAAAAATGACCGCTCTGGGTTGGGGAACTTCGAGGCGGTCATTTTTTCTTGCGTTTTTTATCGCTTGTGGCGATTTTCCATGTGATTTGCAACAACGACGACCGCCGCCAGCGGCGGATCGAGGGAGAAGTTGTTGGGGCAGCGGCCAGCAGGACGCGAGTGCATTTGCACGAAGCGAACGCTGGGAGCCGCAACCCGGGTTCCATAAAGAAAAGCCCCTTTCCGCCCTTGGGCATCCGGGGAGCGGGCAACTCTTCAAGAAACCAGCCATTCCCGGCACCTAGGTACCGGCAAGTGGGCTGCCGCCTGCGTTTTGGACACAGCGCCTTCGCCGCCTTTGCGGGCGGCTGACTATACTATACCATGAATTTCGACACGCCGCAACACGCGCAAAAAGTTTGATGCAGAAAACTTGTCAAAACCCCTTGACACCACCCCAATGCTGTGGTAAGATAATGCCACGTTAGAAATAACTAACTACGAAGCGGTCAGCAGACAAATGGTCTGTGCCGCATTCTTTTAGAGTTTGAGGTTAGAAATATCTAACTGCTGCACCTGCATAGAATGCGGAGCGGCGGGGAACGCTGTTCCTGAAGAAAACGAGAGCGGAGGAAAGCAGCCATGGAGCGTAATTTTGAGACCGTGATGATCGAACAGTGCGCGCCGGTGCTGGCAGGGCTGAAGCCTGCCGGGCTGTTCCGTTATGAGACCCGGGACTGTGCCGACTTGGCTGCCCGGGTGCGCCGCTGGAATGACCAGCTGGGGGAGAAGGGGCTGAAGGTCCGGGTCCTCAAGGGCTGTGCTCAAACCCACCGGTATCTCATTTATGTTTACCGCGAGAGCCGCCTGCGTCAGGTGCTGGCCGATGAGGCGGTGCGGGAGTTCCTGCAACGCGAGGGCTATGCCCTGCCGGAAGATGCTTCCGATTGTGACGGTATGCTGCGGCAGCTGTCCCGGCGGCTGTGCTGCGAAGCCGATTTTCCCCATGAGATCGGTGTGTTTCTTGGTTATCCGCTCACCGATGTGGTGGGCTTTATCGAAAATCAGGGCCGCAATTTCACCTGCTGCGGCTGCTGGAAGGCTTACGGCGACCCTGATGCCGCCGCACGTCATTTTGCCCAGTTGAACAAGTGCACCAGAGTATATCTGCGCCTGTTCCATGAGGGTACCCCCATTTTCCGCCTTGCTGTGGCGGCTTGACAAGTCATTCTCTACCAATACTCTCTTTTTATCCTGGCACCCACCGGAACAAACCACGCTCCGGCGGGAAGAAATCCTCCTTTTGACACGCGGCCGTCCGTTGCAGCCTTGACCACTGCACCGGGCGGCTGTGTCATTTCATGGATAGAAAAAATAACGGTAAAATGTAAACAATGGCTAACTTTTACTCAGGAATTTGAGTTAGTTGTTGTTGATTGTGATAAAAAAACTGGGATATTTGGGCAGAAAAACTGTTTGTTCATATAAACTAACTTTTAATAATGAAAAAACTGTTGACAACAAAGGTTAGTAAGCGTAAACTATCTATGCTGATAGTTCCGACTGACTAACTGTTCCGGTGCATCAGCAGCCCACAAACAGTATGAAAAAGGGAGTGGAATGTTATGATGCCACTGACAATGGCGAAGGCGGGCGAGACCGTCACCATCAAGAAGATTACCGGCAAAGATGAAGTCCGCCTGCATCTGGCAGAGCTTGGTTTTGTGGTGGACAGCGAAGTGACCGTGGTCAACGAGATCGCAGGTAACCTGATCGTACAGGTCAAGGAAAGCCGCCTGGCACTCGACAGGACGATGGCAAATCGCATTATGATCGGCTGAACAGCGCAGCACGCTGTTTGGGACCTGCTCCGACACTGGAATGGTCTCTGAATAAAGACAAGTAGAGGAGGAAATTTGCATGAAAACTCTGAAGGACGTGAAGGTCGGCGAGACCTGCACCGTGGCACGCCTGCATGGCGAAGGCCCGGTCAAGCGCCGCATCATGGACATGGGCATCACCAAGGGTGTTGAGATCTATGTCCGTAAGGTGGCACCTCTGGGCGACCCCATGGAGCTGACCGTGCGCAACTACGAACTGAGTGTGCGCAAGGCCGACGCTGAAATGATCGAAGTGGTTTGATTCCAAAGAGAGGAAAGGACACGCAATGAGTATTAAAATTGCACTGGCCGGTAACCCGAACTGCGGCAAGACTACCCTGTTCAATAACCTGACCGGCTCCAACCAGTACGTTGGCAACTGGCCCGGCGTTACCGTGGAAAAGAAGGAAGGCAAGCTGAAGGGCGATAAGGACGTCATCATCCAGGACCTGCCCGGCATCTACTCCCTGTCTCCCTACACGCTGGAGGAGGTCGTCTCCCGTACTTACCTGGTCAAGGAGAAGCCTGATGCCATCCTGAACATCATCGATGGCACCAACATTGAGCGCAACCTCTACCTGACCACCCAGCTGATCGAGCTGGGCATCCCCGTTGTTATGGCGGTCAACATGATCGATCTGGTCCGCAAGAACGGCGATAAGATCGACCTGAAGAAGCTGAGCAGCGAGCTGGGCTGCCAGGCAGTTGAGATCAGCGCACTGAAGGGCGAGGGCACCGAGGCTGCTGCCAAGGCTGCGGTTGCCGCTGCCCAGAAGCAGAAGGCCGGTGAGCTGCCCCACGTCTTTACCGGCAGTGTGGAGCATGCCATCGCACACATCGAGGAGTCCATCCAGGGCAAGGTCGATGACCGCTTCCTGCGCTGGTATGCAGTCAAGCTGTTCGAGCGGGATGAGAAGGTCGTGGAAGAGCTGAAGCTCGACAAGGCTCTGGCTGACCACATTGATGAGCACATCAAAGACTGCGAGAAGGAGATGGACGATGATGCCGAGAGCATCATCACCAACCAGCGCTACTCCTACATCAACGGTGTCGTTGACAAGGCCGTCAAGAAAAAAGCCCGTGTGGAGCACCTGACTGCTTCTGACAAGATCGACCAGATCGTGACCAACCGTGTGCTGGCTCTGCCCATCTTCGCGCTGGTCATGTTCCTGATGTACTCCCTGTCCATGGGCACCTCCATTGCAGATGGCGGCTGGGCTATCGGCACCTTTGCGACCGACTGGACCAATGATGTCCTGTTTGGAGAGATCGTTCCCAACGCTCTGGGCGGTTTCCTGGAGAGCATCGGTGTGGCAGGCTGGCTGTACGGCCTGATCATGGACGGTATCGTGGCCGGTGTCGGCGCGGTGCTGGGCTTCGTTCCCCAGATGCTGGTTCTGTTCTTCCTGCTGTCCATCCTGGAGGATGTGGGCTATATGTCCCGTGTCGCCTTCATCATGGACCGTATCTTCCGCCGTTTCGGCCTGTCTGGTAAGAGCTTCATCCCCGTGCTGGTCGGTACCGGCTGCGGCGTGCCCGGTGTCATGGCTTCCCGTACCATCGAGAACGAGCGTGACCGCCGTATGACCATTATGACCACCTGCTTCATCCCCTGCGGCGCTAAGATGCCCATCATCGGCCTGATCGCAGGTGCAATGTTCGGTGGTTCCTCTCTGGTTGCTGTTTCCGCTTACTTCATCGGCATGGCTGCCATCATCTGCTCTGGTATCATCCTGAAGA
>OHTM01000855.1_pt1 | contig 12331 bp, 6 predicted proteins | sample 1578951 | NCBI WGS metagenome assembly OHTM01 (sample SAMEA3879605, study PRJEB24766) | human gut metagenome | biome: human-associated habitat; feature: feces | place: USA | collected 1985/1987
ATGGTTCTGTGTTCTCGAAAATTCCGCTATCATTTACCTTGACTGCATCTAAATCTATACTTGCCGCACTGGTGTCCCCGGAACTATTCTCCGCTCTCCCCTGCGTATTCTCTAATTCCTGTACAGCGCCATTCTTTCCAACTGTATGTCTGGAATCCACAAATGCTCTCTCTTCTACCATCTCCCTCTCCGGCTTCGCCAGAAACTCGTTGATCCGGTAAACACCCGCAACCGCCGACTGGATCGTCTGGATCTCCATGCCAAGGCTTTCTACCGGTGTGAAAATCTGTGAAATATAATTCATGACTGCTACCGCTGTACCGGCTGACATTCCAAATAACGTAAGCACGCGCGGACTTCCAGTTGCCGAAAGCAGCATGACACTGGCAACAACTACCGCATTCAGGATCAGAACAACCGGAGAATATGCCGCATCATAAAAGTTGGTTCTCTCCATGGCGCGATAGCTGTCCCCGATATATTCATCATATTTCCGTTCCATATAGCTTTCCTTGGAAAGACAGTGAATGGTACGGATATTGCGCAGGGTTTCCGGGACGTGTCCCGATGCACGGCTGACCGCTTTCCGGTTCTGTAACTGCGAAATCAGCATATTCTTCTGCACATAACGGGTAAACACAAGCAGGAACGGTAACAGAATCAGTAAAATCATCGATAATCCGCGATTCTTAAACCAGATCACCACAAGGATGCTTACAATCCTGCAGACATCGGCAAACATACTGACAATTCCTGAGGTAAACAGGTTCTCGACCGTATCCACATCACCGACAAACCGCGATACCACCGAGCCCGGCTCCTGTCTGCTTAAGTCATCTGCCTTTAAATGTACGAGCTTTTCCATCAGGCCGCTGCGCAGGGTGTGTGTCATTTTCTGACCGAATATAATCAGCAGTCCTTCTCTTGCCGATTCCATAAGACCGGTTAAAGCCAGCAGACCAAAATAGGCCATAATCCATCCAAAGCCTGCCATCCTCTTTGTCGTCAGTCCATCAATGATCCGTGCCAGAATCATGGGCGGTACAAGAGATAACAGAATTGCTCCACAGACAGAACCTGCAATTCCCATCACCAGAAGCAGGTGCTTTCGCATCACCAGTAAAATCATTCCGGAAACGCTTTTCTTATACTTCATCCTTTGCCCCTTCCTGATCCTCAAACAAGCTCCGGTACTCCGGGACTACTTTCAGTAATTCCTCATGGGGTGCGACAACCGTGTTCCCCTGTTCCATCCAGATGACCTTCGACAGCTTCGGAAACAGGTACAGCCGGTGTGAAATCAGCAGTACTATACCGTTCTCTGTTTCCTTCTGCAGATTCTTAAAGATCTCCTGCTCGGTCTTCCGGTCCAGTGCAGAAAACGGATCATCCAGAATCAGCAGCGGGCGTTTGTGGCATAAGGTTCTTGCAAGAGACAGTCTCTGTGCCTGACCGCCGGAAAGTCTTACGCCGCTGCTTCCGATCTTCGTCTGTAATCCGTCCTCCATGGCATCGGCTTCTTCCTTCAGGCACACCTGTCTTAAGTACTCTCCGGCATCGCCCACATCCCCCATCAGGATATTGTTTTCGAGTGTATCATTCATCAGTTCGGGATCATGTCCCAGATAGCCTACTATCGCTGCGCGCTTTGAAGGCTCCATACCCGCTAATTCCACGTCATCGAACCGGATGCTTCCTTCATATGGATATTCACATAAGAAGACCTTACCCAGGGTTGATTTTCCACAGGCTACCGGTCCTGTAATGCCGATGATCTCTCCTGCATGAGCCGTAAAGGAAAGGTCATGGATGATCTCCTTTGCCTGCGGATAGGCAAAACGCAGATGCTCTACCTGCATTTGACGGATCTGTGCGGGCTCCTGCGCCCTGCTCTCTTCCGGCATTTTCAAAAGCGGACAGATTCTCTTCCAGGAAACCTGTGCCTTATGTACCGCATTGAAAAGCTTCGCTGCACCCGATGCCTTCGTGGAAAGCCTGGTAAAACAGGACAGAAAGGTGGTAAACATCGCAATGTCAAATGTGGTCCAGCCAATGCCCAATACATTTCTTCCACCGAAATATAAAATAAAAAGGACACCTGTCATTGCCGTCACCCGGTATACGGGAGGCAGTACGGCATTCCAGATATTTGCTTTTACCGCCGCCTTCTCATATGCAGTCAGGTTCTCCTCGTAAGCGCTCCGTCGCTCCTTTTCACATCCGAAAACCCGATAGGTGATTGCATTTGACACCCGGTCAAGCGTTGCTGTACTTAACCGTCCGGACTGCTCCTTAAAAGCCGCCCCGCTTCTCTGGATCAGAACCTTCATCTTTTCTGCCAGATAATAGGACACCGGAGGGAAGATCATGCATAACAGTGCAAGCCGCCAGTCATACCATAACAGCATGCAGGAATAGGCAAGCAGTGCCACTCCGGTATCAAAAATCTCCGTGGTAAATTTCCGCATGCCCTCCGCACAGTCATCCACATCCAGAATCGCTTTTGTCATGACATTTCCGGCGCCTTCCTCTTCCAGTTCTGCCCGGCTTTTATGCACAAGGCTGTCATACAGAACATGTTTCATGCGCCGGTTGACATTGTTTGCAAAACGTCTCACATAAAAACGCTTGATATATCTGGAACTCTGCACCACTGCGATTGCGATCACATAGGCTGCGACCAGTTTTCCCATATCAGGAAATCCTGCCCTGCCGCCAAGGATATCCACCAGACAGCCCGCCATTTTTCCCTCAAACCATGGTCCGGCAAGGAGTCCTAAATTGTAAATCAACCCGGAGACTGTCACCGCAAGAAGAACTTTCCACTCCATTTTAAAATAGGAAATCACATGGTCTGCCTCAAATTTTTGTTTTTCACTTCCAGCATTTTTTCTGTCGTACTTATCACTCATCTGACTCACCATCCATTTCCATCCTGTCGTCTGAACCGGACTGCACGAGTTTTGACACATCGCAAAACTCTGCCCGCCGCTGTTCCTTCGACCGCCAGTAAAGTTTATCTAACGTCTCAAGAAATGCCGCTTTTTCCTCCTTGGGCAGCTCCGCTAAAAGCCACTCATAAAACACGCTCTCAATGGACGCCTTTGAATTTTTTAACTGTTCCGCTTTCTCTGTCGCATACAAAAGCTGGCTTCTTCCATCCTCCGGGTTCGGTTTCCGGTAAAGATATCCTTTGCTCTCTAAATTAGCCGCACGCCTTGCAGCAGCCCCTTTATCAATCTTTAACTGCTCTCTGACTTTCGCCTGTGTGACGCCGGGATTGTGCCGGATGAAATGGATAAAATCAAATTCTGCCGTTCCGATTCCTTCCTCTTTCATCATCTTTAATGTAAACTTGCCCGCTTCACGCGCGATCTTTGTGATTTTTCTTCCTGACTCGTCCATTGCGATCTCCACTCCTAACCAACTCTGAAAATTAAAATCTAACTTATGACTTTCCCATTAGCATACAAAAAATAGATGTACCTGCATCTAACCAGATGATAGTACATCTATTTTTGTGTGTCAATTTATCTTTTTCTTACTTTGCACAGGAAAAAACTTTTTCCTGATTTGATTCATCAATGAAATCTTTCTTACTTCTCACTCCAGATTTTTCTATATTTCATAAAATAGTAAATACTCATGATCATACTGAGTATCTCGCCCGTTGTGATCGACAGCCAGACTCCGTCCATTCCAAGCAGATTTGGTAATATCAGTACCGGCAGCAAATATCAATATGCCAGTACACTAGCCCATGTTTCTGCTATTTTTACTCCACCTTCGGCAGCCCTGCAAATCCCACTGCAAGCTCTTCATCGGTCGGAATATAGTCTGTCATCTCTCCATTGTTAAACTTCTCATATGCAACCATATCAAAATAGCCGGTTCCGGTAAGTCCAAAAACGATAGTCTTTTCTTCTCCGGTTTCTTTACATTTCAACGCCTCGTCAATGGCAACACGAATCGCATGAGAACTCTCCGGTGCCGGAAGGATTCCCTCTATTCTTGCAAACTGCTCTGCTGCTTCAAATACAGAAGTCTGCTCTACACTCCTTGCCTCCATCAGTCCGTCATCATAAAGCTGTGACAGAGTTGAACTCATGCCGTGATAGCGAAGTCCTCCGGCATGGTTTGCAGATGGAATAAATCCGCTGCCAAGTGTATACATCTTTGCTAACGGACAGACCCTTCCGGTATCACAGAAATCATATGCATAGCGGCCTCTCGTAAGACTCGGACAGGATGCCGGTTCGACTGCGATAAATTGATAGTCTTTTTCACCACGCAGCTTTTCTCCCATAAACGGAGAGATCAGACCCCCAAGATTGGAACCGCCGCCTGCACATCCGATAATGATATCCGGCGTAATATCATACTTTTCCAGAGCAGCTTTTGTCTCAAGTCCAATGACTGACTGATGTAACAATACCTGATTTAACACACTTCCCAATACATAACGATATCCTTCTCTCGTCGTTGCAGCTTCTACTGCCTCGGAGATTGCACAGCCAAGACTTCCTGTTGTACCCGGATGCTCTGCTAAAATCTTTCTGCCGACTTCTGTTGTCTCAGACGGTGACGGGGTTACACTTGCTCCATATGTGCGCATTACCTCACGGCGGAATGGTTTCTGTTCATAGGAAACTTTTACCATATAGACTTTACAGTCAAGATCAAAATAAGCACACGCCATAGAAAGTGCAGTTCCCCACTGTCCAGCACCTGTCTCTGTTGTCACACCTTTTAATCCCTGCTTCTTTGCATAATATGCCTGTGCAATCGCAGAGTTTAATTTATGGCTTCCACTTGTATTGTTTCCCTCAAATTTATAGTAGATCTTTGCCGGAGTCCCCAGTTTTTTTTCCAGACAATATGCTCTCACCAGTGGTGACGGACGGTACATGCGGTAAAAATCACGGATCTCCTGTGGAATATCGATGTATGGGTTGGTATCATCGAGTTCCTGTTTTACCAGTTCATCACAGAATACATGCCCCAGTTCCTCCGCGGTCATCGGTTTTAGAGTTGCCGGGTTCAAAAGCGGTGCTGGTTTGTTCTTCATATCAGCGCGCACATTGTACCATTGTGTCGGCATCTCATTCTCTTCCAGATAAATTTTATACGGTATTTTCTTTTCGCTCATCTTCTCCTCTTTTCCGCAACTTTTATCGTTACTTTACTGTTATGATTCTCTGATTCATGATTTTATCTATATTTTAGTATGTTAGCACATTGAAGTGTCGCAGTCAATAACTTTGGATCTTAATATCGGCATCGACGAAAGCCGTAACACCTGTTTACCCCAAATTGCGTTTCTTTTTATTCCACTCTTGCAACACTGCTGACACCCTCCGGCGTCCGCTGCTTTGTCACAATTATTTTTTTGTCGATCTGGTCTTTTAATTCAGATACATGTGAAATAATTCCTACCAGACGATTTCCCTCGGTGAGCTGCAGCAATGCTTTTAACGCCTGTTCTAAGGCATCCTCATCGAGTGATCCAAATCCCTCGTCCACAAACATGGAATCCATACGGATTCCACCCGCATAAGACTGTATCTCATCCGACAGTCCAAGCGCAAGTGACAATGATGCCTGGAAAGACTCCCCACCGGAAAGCGTCTTTACACTGCGCTTTGTCCCGTTATAATGATCAATCACACAAAGTTCCAATCCTGCTTTTTCCTTGCGGCTTCCTGTCTCTTCCTCACGTTTTAATTCATACTGCCCGCTGCTCATCGTAAGCATCCTCCGGTTTGCTCGGATCAGTATCCTGTCAAAATAAGCCATCTGCACATAAGTTTCCAGTTCAATCTTTGCCTTACCGTTTAACATTCCACTTGCCGTATCGGAAAGAGATTTCATCCAGACATACTTTTGTTCGGTCTGTGCGATCTCTTTTTGTTTTTTGCTGACATTTTTACAGATTTCCCTATTAGTACAATAAGATGTATATTTTGAAGCCCTGTTTTCTTCCATCTCATTTCTTTTTGCACGCAGTTCTCCCGCCTGTTTTTCGATCTCTTCTTCCGGAAACGATATTGCTTTCTCTGTTTCCTCAATCTGACGAAGCAGCATCTGAATGACGCCCTTTTCCGTCTCTCTGTTTTTTTCGTAATTATGATACGCTTCTCTTGTCTTTTCTCTGTTCTCTTCTAAATTTCTTTTTTTCAGGGTAAACTCGTTTATCTGTGTCTGTACCCCCTCTTTTGTTACATCCTTTACCTGCTCTTTCAGCTCATTGAGATTTTTTTCTTCATTTGCGTACTCTGTCTGCAGACGTACCAGCTCCTGTTCTGCCACATTGATCTGGTCGGCAAGTGTTTTTATTTCTGTTTCATCGAGCGGAATCTTTTTTTCTAAGGCAGTCTTTTTTCGTTCGTCTTCCTTTTTTTTGGAAAGTTCCGCTTTTTTCTCATCGGCTGCTCTTTGCAGCATAGTAATCACAGACTGTACCTGACTCCCATCAGCGTTTTTTATGGTCTGTAATGTATTGACATCTGTATCTCCAGTTAAAGTGCTCTGATTACATGTAATTATATTACATGTAATTATATTACTTGTAATCAGAGCACCCGTAATTAAATTACATGCAGATTTTATATCGTCACTGATCTGCTTTTCGGCAGTTTCCCTGTTTCCGGTCAATTTTGCAATTTCTTCCTGAATACTGCTGATTGTTCCTCTTATCTTTTGTATTGTTTCTTCGCTTTCTTTTAATTCATCTTTGATCTGCTCTGCACGTTTCCTGTTATTTTTTGCCTGTAAAAACTGCGTGTTCCGTTCGTTTTCAATCTGCATAAGCTGTGCAAAAACAGTTTTTTGATCCTCTGTCTGCTCTATGCCAGTTCCACAGTCTGCAACGTTTTTCTTCCACTGCTGTTTCTGCTGTGTGCACCGTTCTGTCGCCGTGGCAAGCATCTGTCCAAGATTAATGTTCTGTTCGTTTAACATAACCAGTTCATCCTGCGCAGACTGCATCTGTTCTTCTAATACATGCTTGACATCCAGATCCTTTTTCGCTTTTTCTTTCTGATCTTTATATTCTTCCCTTCTCGCCTCATCAGCACTCTTTTGCCTTTTTGTCTCCGTCTTTATTTCATTTAAAGACATTCTGACATCAGGCTCACCAAGCAGTTCTCCTGCATCCTTTAGGACTGCTGACATTTTCTCATTTTCCTGTGTCACGAGCTGATGCGCTTTTTCACTCAGTCTGCTGACTGACTCCCTTGCCTTTTCATCCTCCGCTTTTGCCTGTTTTAACACTTCCCGATCCGGAGTTTCCTGTGGTATGACTGCCAGTGTCGGATGATGTATGGCTCCACAGACCGGACAGGGTTCGTCTTCCTTTAATCCCTGCGCCAGCATTCCCGCCTGTGCATCCCAGAATTGCTGTTCTATCCTCCGGTATTGTTCACTGATCTGTTTCTGCTCTGCGGCTGCTTTCTGATACTGTTTTTGAGTTTTCTCCCTTTCTCTGCTGACTTTCTCCCAATCCTCTAACCTGTTTTCCAGCTCTTCGAGCCTGCGTATCCTCTCTGATACTTCCAATATTGCTTTCTCTGCCTGTTCTCCCCTGCTGTCTGCACCGGAAAGCTGCTCCCACGTTTCTTTTTGCTGCTGTAAGTCCCTGCTTTTTACCTCATATGATTTCTGTACGTTTTCCAGTTCTGTACCAAGTCTCTTTACTTCTCTTTCTGATGTGTTCAACTGTTCTGCAATCTCTGTCAGATCCTGTATTTTCTGTCGGATTTCTTTTACTTCCTTCTCATAGGCAATCTCCTGTCCTGCCGCATCCTTGTTCTGCTCCTGTTCTTCTTTTAACAGTTGCTGCTGTTCTAAAAGACTGTTTTCTGTTTTCTTTTTTAAATCAAGTTTTTCCTTTTGATCTGAAATATGCTCCTCCAGCGCACGGCTCCTGTCTCTCTGATTTTTCAGCGTATCCATTTTTTCTGTGATCAGTCGCATTTCATGCTCTATGCGTTGTATTTCCGCAGTAATGCCCTCATAAGATTTTAAGGTCTCTTTTTCCTGCTGCAGTTTTCCCTCCAGTTCTGTTCGTCTCTGTTCATCCTGCCGTTTTTTCTGAACCTTTTCTTCCATATCCTGGTGCTTCTTTTCCTGCGACAGACCAATTTCCTGTATTTTTTCAAACAACACCAGCTTCTGTTTATATTCTTCAATCGTTCTGCCTAATTTTTCACAGCATTCCGCTTCCTCTCCTGCCCTGTCCATATCCGCTTTTGCCTGCACCAGAAGCGCTTCTAAGTCCTTCAGCTTCTGCTGTTTTTCTTCCAACAACCGCCTTCTGTCTGCATTTTCACGCACTTTCCCGCTAAGTTCATCCATATTTTTTATTTGCTGATCCAGCGCCTCTTTTTTCTTTTGCAGGCACTCCAACGCAGATTCTTCCGCTTTACAAAGTTCTTCTAAAAGTGAGATTCCCTCCTCGATCCTGCCGTCAAATTTTTCCTTTTTTAAAAGATTTATTTTTTCTGCGATCCTTGTCCCTTCTTCATCCAGAGAGTCACTCTCACAGACAATTCCCTCCATATACTGATTGATGCTGCGCCGCAGTTCATCATATTCTTTCCATTGTTTTTTTACGGCATCTTTCAGTTTGTCCTGCAGCACACGATAAATATCCGTCCCGAATATCTGACGAAAAATCTTTCCTCTCTCCTCCGTATTGGCAAACAATACTTTCTGAAAATCCCCCTGTGCGATCATTGCTATCTGGGTAAACTGTCTGCAGTCTAAACCGATCAGCTCTGTGATGGCGCGTGTGACCTCTCTGCTTTTTGTCACTGGTTCTCTGTCATCCGGGTATTCTAGTGTGGCATTTGCCTTTTCCGTTGTCATTCCCGTCCCACGTCCCTTCGGACGCATATATTCCGGGTTACGCTCTACTGTATACCGTTTATTTGCGTACTCAAATGTCAGACGCACGAATGTTTTCACGTCATCTTTTGCATATTTGCTGCGGAACATATCCGCTTTGCGCACATCACCACTGGCTTCCCCGTACAGCGCAAACGTGATTGCATCAAAGATCGTGGTCTTTCCTGCCCCGGTATCCCCTGTGATCAGAAATAATCCCTGCGATCCAAGCCGTTCAAAATCTATGGTCTGCTCCCCCGCATACGGGCCAAATGCACTTATTGTAAGACTGACTGGTTTCATAAATCGTTCCTTTCCTGCCGCTCCTATTTTCTCTCAAATCCCAAATATCTCGTTCCCTGAAACATCAGTTTTCCTGTATTTGCTTCTCAAACTATTTTTTCAGGAACTTGTCAATGCACCAGCTCTTCCATCAGTTCTCTGACAAAATCCCGCTGTTCTTCACTCATCTGCTGATTATTCTGTATCTCGTAAAATTCTTCAAACAGTTCCATCTCTGATTTTTGCTCCACATGTTCGGTCACCTCAACCTGCCTGCTCTGTCTGGTCCTGCTGTTATCATAGACAAGCTGCATCAGATTCGGGTATACCGTCCGAAGCTTTGCCATTCCATCCGGCACATCCTCCTCATCGGTCAGTGTGATCTGCAGATAATCGTCTGTTTCTGTGCCCTCATAAAAATCTTTCGACATCAGTTCCATGTATGTTCCCCGGATCTTTCTCAGATCACGAAGCGGTTTTAACGGAACTTTTTCAATGAAGATATCTCCCTTTTCCTTTATCTCCATGACAACAACAGACTTTTTCTGTTCCGCTTCGGAGAAAGAATATTTGAGCGGGGTTCCGCAATAGCGCAGTGTCTCCCTCTCGATATGCTGCGGGCTATGAATATGCCCTAATGCAACATAATCAAAAACATCAAACACTTCCTCCCCGATCTGGTCTAATCCACCCACCGAAACTTCCTCCGACTCACAGCGCGAAGCCCCTGTCACAAACTGATGTGCCACTAATATATTCCGCTTCGATGCGTCTACCGGCATGTGCGATACGACAAACTGCAGGGCATCCTGATATGTTTCCACTGTCTCCACATCATCTTCCTGTGCCAGATCCTGTTTTGTCCCGGCATCTTTTTTTCCAATGGATATCCCCTCTGTCACTTTCCTCCACGCATGGCGCACGACCGCCGGGCGGATAAACGGCAGCAGCCAGATGCAGAGTTCCCCATATGCATCCTGACATGTAACACACCTCACCTCTCCATCATAAACCGGTGAAACATAGACTTCCCGGCTGCTCATAAGCTGTGCACCAAATGCAATACGTTCCGCGGAATCATGATTTCCACTGACTGCAAACACCTTTTTCCCGCAATCAGCAAGTCCCGTGAGAAACTGATCAAACAACTGTACCGCCTCCGCAGACGGAACCGGCTTATCATAGATATCCCCCGCGATCATAACCGCATCCACCTGTTTTTCCAATGCGATCTCTTTGATCTGCCGTAAAATATATTTCTGATCTTCGATCATGGAAAACTCATTGACTCTTTTTCCAATATGCAAATCCGAGATATGAAGAAATTTCATGCTCTCCTCCTATACTATTTCATTCGTAATACTTTACTTAACTATACCATATAGCGTCCCGAAATACAAACATATGTTTTGTTTTTGTTGCTTTTTCACAAAAAAACAGATCTCAGAAAATAAAAACCACTTTCTGGAGATCCATTTTTCTATTTATTTTGTTTCCATTGTAACAGCAATGCCGAATTGATGATGACGAGCACAGAACCTGCATTATGTACCAATGCTCCCACGACCGGATTTAAAATTCCGATGATTGCAAGCACGATCGCCACAAAGTTAAGCCCCATCGAAAAACTCATATTGCATTTGATCGTGATCATCATCCGCCTGGATAATGCAATCAGATGCGGCAGTTCTTTTACTTCATCATCCACCAGCGCAATATCTGCTACATCCAACGCAATATCACTTCCAACACCGCCCATCGCAATTCCGATATCCGCTTTTTTCTGTTCCGCCGGCAAGGTAATCTGCGCTAAGACATCCTCACACGGCACATCCTCGTCAACCATACGGTCGATTGCCTGTACCTGACCAATGATTTTTGACAGTCTTATTTTTCACTTATCTCTTCCCGTATCTCTATCGGATGCGCATCGGTAACAAAGATCATTCCATCATACAATTTTTCCGGCGATTGTGATGTGCGGTAACTGCGTGGGAAAAGTCCCATAAAAATTGCACTGTAGCCCTCTCCTAACGATCCCATAGAAACATGATCTGTAATCTGCTCTTTCAGTTGTGAATTTTCCGGAACCTTTGAAAAATCCAGCCAGCTCATATCATAACCGGTTTTCTTCGCGGCTTTCGCTAGAGGATCATAGGAATAAAACGTGTGCGTGATACGCTTTCCATCATTTTTCGGAAGATTGCAGTTCGTCTTGTAAAAATCTGTTCCTATTGCAAAATATCCTTCTCCAAGTTCATCCGATAAAATATTTCCCATAACCCTGTTATCCGTGCCATAATTTCCAGACCGCTCTATATGCCCATTGTGACCTGAAATAAAAATACAGGAATTGCCCCTCTGCTCTTCCATAGAAAGGATCCACAGCACATTTTCTGCCATCAATTGGTCTCTGAGCACATTTCCTTCTACGGCAGAATTGATCACTTTCCCAAGAGAAATATTCTGCAGCAGCGTATCTGCCAGATGATCCGCCTGTACAATGTCCTTTACATCTGATTTTTGTAATTCTTCTTTTATTTCTGTGATCACTCTGCTCTGCTGTTCAACATCATACTCACTGTGCTGTTCTTCTGTATCCTCCAGTTTCTTCAGTTCTGTCACATCTATCCCCGCCTTTTCACATGCTTCAATCAGATACTGCAGATTATAGGACCATCTTTGCATGTCAAACCCATAAAACCTTAAATCATCTCCATCTTTTGCAGTCTCATTGTATTTTCGCATATAAGAGATCAGATCTGACATCTCATCAGTTCTGTATATTGCAAAGCCAATCGCCGCGGCAGCCTGCTCTGCCGTTCCTTCCCCACCGTGAATGTAGCGGTTCACATACTCGCATCCACCGTAGTCTCCCTCCAGTGCAAATGCTCTTATCCCGGCATTTTCCACCAGATTTTGAAATACGGAAAGTTTTAACTGCTGAAACTCTGCATTTCCATGGGATGCCTCCCCCAGTGCCACAATTTTTGTTTTCTCCGGTATCTTTAAGTCCTCCACCTGCTCTGCATATTGTGCAAATTCCGTTGTATCTGCACATGGTCCGGTTCCAAATCCTCCAAAATGGGAAGATATGCTGCCGGCGGCAACAATACCTGCTAATACCATACCTGCGGTTATCAAAATCCATGTCCGTTTTTTC
>OHTM01000862.1_pt1 | contig 12273 bp, 10 predicted proteins | sample 1578951 | NCBI WGS metagenome assembly OHTM01 (sample SAMEA3879605, study PRJEB24766) | human gut metagenome | biome: human-associated habitat; feature: feces | place: USA | collected 1985/1987
TCCCGCATCGTGCTACATCCCTTTCAGATTTTTTGTATTCTACATTAACTGGATTAAACAATATACTCAAAATTTTTTACAAACTAATTCTCTTCGTACCCCCTTGGTCTAATCCAAAAGTCAACATTGTAACCGGTAACTTTCCGTTTTTGACATGCTCAAATACTCTCTTTTCAAAATAGCTCTTCAAAAAACACTATCAATTTTTCACTCACTTTGTCCATAACTCTAGTACATTCAAAACTGCACATTGTGTTTTATCTTTGAAATTGATGTGATATAAAACAATTTTTACCGTATTCTTCTAAACTAAATTATAGCAAAAGGATTACCACACTTCAACATAAAAAGTAAACATATAACAAATTGTAATAAGTTACCTCTTCCCAATCACAAACATTTGTTCTATAATATAAAAATAAAGGAGGTTCTGATAATGAGTGCAATCCGCGAAAACTATACTTTAGCTGATGTTATCTGTCAGCATAAAACAGATGGTACCATCATTCCGCTAAAAATTCGTATCGCTGGTGAAGATGGTGAATACCAGATCTTTAACATCAAATCGTATAAGGTGCTATCGGATCATAAGGAACATACTCTGCCTAATGGTGTATCTGCTACACTCTCCAATCACCTTTGGCAGTTTGAATGCAAGATCTGTGTATTCAACATGATAAAACGAATTCATCTCTTCTACAACTCATATGAAAACCTATGGAAAGTTTCAGTTCCTTAATATGCTTTTATTTTTCCACAGATTTTCTCTTCCGAAAGATATATACTGCAGCACTAGCTGCAAACAGTAATACTGCCACCATCGGAATAATCGGCATCATTCCACCAGTCTGCGGTGTCTCCGGCACATCCGGAATCGGTTCATCCTTTACGGTAACCTTTTGCACATCACCGGTATCTTTAATCGTTACCTTTACAGGCTTAGCAAGACGATACCCTGAAGGCGCTGAAATTTCCTTGAACGTATAAGTTTCCCCAACAACCAGTTTTCCCGTGATGTCATACGCATCATCTTGGGTAACAAATTTCATTACTTCATTCCCTTGGGAATCCATAACAACAAATTTAGCACCACCAAGAGCCTGTCCAGTCTTTTTGTCCAGCTTCAAAAGCTGGATATGTGTCTGGTCATCTTTCATAACCGTTTTGTCATCTTCCTGCTCCAGATATGTACCGTCCTTTTGTTTGATGTTTACCACAGAAGTCACTGTTCCGTCCTCTGCCACTTTCTGCTTAAGCATATAGGTAATAGCTTCCGCAGTCACGTAACCATCGGCAGGCTTTGTTTCTGTCAACGTGTATCCCTTATCATGGAAAAGTCCACCCACATGAAGGTTTCCGTTTTCGTCAAAAGAATACTTCAAATTCTGATAACCATCTTCCGATGTTACCGATACTTTCACCGAGTCCCTATTGCCAGAAGTCCAAGAAATAATCTCCTTTCCTGCCCCATCTGTAATCCTGAGATTGCAGCCTGCAAGTTCTTTGGAATCGGCTACCGATACCTTGTCAATCTCATTGGTTGTCTGCTTATTAGCTTTTACACATTGTGCATAAATAACCGGAGTCTTTTCATCCTTATAAGTCAGTTTTACCGGTATCTCTGTCTGATCCAGATAATAACTGTCTGAAACAGACAATTCCTTCAGATAGTATTCTCCGGAATTAAGTGCCTTCGTTCCTGCATTTTTCTGGAAACCATCTTCAACCGATACGGCGGAACCACTCACACTTTCTGCACTGTCACTCTCTGTATCGGCTTCATCCATAAGCGGCAGCATCATATCCGAAATAACAGAACCATCTGCCCCTGTCGTAAGCGTGGTAAGCTCTGTTCCTGCATCTACAATTTTCTCGCCATCCACATTGAAAATATCATGTTTCGTATACAAACCAAATACAGCACCACGAATTGGTTGCTTCGTATCCACATCTTCTTTCAACAACTGTATCTGTGGTTGTGCCAACTTATTATGCAGATTCAGCTCACCTTTATCATTGGTATCAGAAGTGGAGTTGAGAACAAATTCATCCCTGCCATTTTTCCATGTAAACTCCAGATTCCATTCATTCTTTTCCGGGAAGACATAGCCATACAAAGTTTTTACTTCTTTTACTTTGTATTTTCCCAAAGGAAGCGTAAGATGCACAACCTCTTTATCATCTACCGAATAATTACAGATTCCTTTACAATCCGATGTGAACTCTACCTTGTCTCCGGTGATGATTGTGACAACCTTATCTCCGTCTCGAAACCATGTATCTCCCTGATTATCTTGTGTGGCAATATCACCATCTGCATAAATTTCAAACTTGGCACCTTTCAAAGTTTTATTCTCATAGATAAACTCCTTTTTATTTTTATCCCATCCCGTCAGCATCTGACCGGTTTTGGAAACAGACAGTTTTCCGTATGTTTCTTCATTTGTATAAGTTACTGTGATCACCGCATGTGTATTGCCGTCTTCATCAACATAGGATTCATAATTGTCTGCCTTGCTGTTAATTACAACTTCAATAAACTTTTCTGTGATATGAAGTCCATTTGCAGAATCCACCTCATAAATACGATACCTTGCAGAGCGAAGCGGCTTCACCGTCATAATCTCGCCGGATTCATCCGTTATAAAGGTATCTATGGTTTTCATCTGGTTTCCATTGCTGTAACTTTGTTTAACCAGTTCCTCGCCATGCTCTGTTACCTTGTAAATCTGATAAGCAGTTCCCGGCTTCAGCACCTGCTTTTCTGTCTGTTTATTTTTTTTCAAAATTTTCAAATAGGCTTTAAACAATTTGTTATTGAGAGGATAGGTATACACTTTTCCATTCTCTGTTACCGCCACTTCAAAATCATTCACATGGATGGCATCTACCTCACCGGAATCCACCTGATGTACAACATAAGTTCCATAATACAGATTTCCTGTTACAGCATAGCCATTACGATCAGTCTTGATTGTCGCACGTTCATAATCCGTACACTGATCATAGCTTCCTTTATTTTTCAAATACACCTGGAACGTAGTATTTGCCTCAGGCTCAAGCAATCCGGTATCCACATCCGAATAATACTTTTGAATAGCAACTTTTCCAAGAATCGGTGTATTAGGATATTTCTCTGTTTTTAGCTCTACCGTAAATTCATTTGCTTCAGCAGAAGCATCCACCTGGATTTCTTTTACCACATCACTAAGGACATAGCCCTTTGGTGCAGCCGTCTCCTTCAGATAATATTTCACACCGCTTCTCAGATAATCGGTAGTGCATTTCTTATCTTTGATGGTATACTCTCCGGCAGTTTTAGCATTACCGGAAGCATCATATACGGTTGCTTTGGTCTGACATGCTGCATCTGCATAAAGCTGAAATTTGGCTCCGTCAAGGTCTGCCTCTCCATGGGCATTACCATCCGCAGAATACCCATCATACTTTTCAATGCGGATACTTGCTTTCTTATACTTGTTTGTCACACCTGCCTGATATGCCTTTTCGTAATCCGAATGAATTTCAACCTGCATGTCCGGCCAGCTGCCATCTGCATTACGATACCAGCTGTCATTTTTACCAAGTGTAATATCAACACCTTTCGCATAAACCGGATCAAGAACAATATTTTTATTTTCTCCTGTATTGTTCTCGGTAAGCGTGTAACCGTTGGAAATGGATTCTTTGATGGCATTTAGGTCATCATTCATCAGCTTCTCCGCTTCTGCTTTTGTCATATTCTTTCCAAAATCAACGCCCTCATCCAGTTCATAATCATCCGTTAAAACTTTCTTCGCTGCTTTTTTCTCTTCTGCTGACATTGCTTTCAACTGATCATCTGGAAAATACATATAATCCTGCGTGGATATATAATAAGTCATTCTCCATGCAATTCTTCCAGAGTTTCTGGTATATCCTGTTATGGAAAATTCTGTGTCATTATTCGTGTCGGCAGTACCTAAATCTGTTCCATCACGGCCTGTCACTTCAAAGGAATACAATTCATCAATGTTTTTTGCATCCAAAGTAAACTGAATCCCGGGAAGACCTTTTCCATCTTCATCTACTTTTTTGACCGTAATTCTCTGGCGGTAATATTCATCCTTACTGACAAACTTCGGTGAATAAGCATGTGTTGTTTCATCCGCATCAACTGTAATAAGTGTCTGATACGATTTGTTGCTTCCTTGTTTCTTCCAGTAGGTTGCTTCTGCTGTCCAGCTACCACTTGGTTTAAAAATGGAATCATATAAACTGTCCACCGTTTTATCGTTCCAATAACCGGTATTACTCTTTACCTGCTTTATGACATCTTTTAACTGTGTCTCCGATGTACGGTCTTCAGAAACAGACCACAACAATGCCTGACTCATGATAAATGCTTTTTTGCTTCGCTTCTTGTCATTCACATACCAGCGAATTATCTTAGCATAGTAACCATGTCTCTCTCCACCGGTATTCTGATCCCACTTATAGGTTTCTGTACTCTCATAGGTATTCCCTGTATGGCATGTTTTTCCAAGACTTAAGCAAAAAGCCTTTTTCCCCGCCACTTTCATTTGGAACCACGTGCCACTCTTGGTCTTTGAGCCATAACTGACACTACCTTTTTTTCCAAGAGAATCCACCTTTACATTTCCTGTCGCCGCCTGTACTGATATACTGTTAAATGGTATGGAACCAAACAGCATAAACAATGCCAGCATTCCTGCTATAATTCGTTTTGTTCTGATTTTTGTCTCCATTTTTCCTCTCCTGATCTTTTATTATGATTGATTTTCTACTTTTCTCTGGTGGTGCTCTTCCCATTTTCATTGCCTCCTTTCTGGCAAAAGAAAAAAGCCCTCTAGTTTTACTAAAAGACTTTTCTCAAAAAATATTTACTTGTATCGATTTATTCTTAATTTGAAAGAATGATTTCTCCCGAAGCATTTTCTTCTACTATTACACTGACCGGATTTGCTTTTTGATAGGTTCCATCCGTTGCCGTCTCATAAAAACGATACGTTTTTCCAACTTCAAGTACTATATTTTTGTACTTTGTTTCACCAATCGTCGTAGAAAAACGATTCTTTTTGTCCGCCACATCATAATAAGCAATCTTGCAGTTTTGCAAAAAGCTATTCGTGCTTGTATCAAACCGTTTTACAGAATACATTTTCAGTTTATAATTCCGCCAATTCTCCAAATCACTTTTCTCTCCATCCCAAAAAATAGCAAACCACATGGTACTTACCTTTGCAATTGCTCCACATTTATGATTTGCATCCAGATAGTTTCTCTTATGTCCCTTACTCTTTGTCCAGCGCCTCATCACTTCTGTGGGAGAATCACTGCCACTGGTAAGCATATTTTCTGCAAATAACAGTCTTTTGTAGACAGCATAAAGGCCGAAATAATCTCTGGTATCTGCATTCAGATTCTTATGTTCGTCATAGCCACTTTTATTCATGCGATAGATAAGGAAATCATACAATTCATCTGACCACTCCATTTTTTCAACACCCGCAGCGGTTCTATACTCATTCTGCTTTCGGAATACCCTCATAGCATTCTCCTTGGCCGTAAGAGTTTTCTTTGTTGCTTTATTCTGCTTTTCATAAACTTTAACCAAGTACACACTTGTTTTCTTTTTCCTCTTCTTATTCTTCCAGCAAACCGTAACCTTTGCCGTTCCTTTCTTCTTCGCCGTAAATCGGATTTTTTTAGACTTCTTAATCCGCTTCACCTTCACCACAGATTTCTTTGAAACCTTGATCTTCATCTCGGATTTTTTATCCGAGTTAGAAATGGTTACTGTTCTCTGTTTTCTGCCATTCAGAACCAGTGAAATTTTCTTCGTCTTCGCCTGAATTTCCGCTCCCGGTGCTGTCATCATCACACATACAATAACCAAAATCAATGCTCTTACCATCTTTTTCATATCAATCACACGCCTTTCACTGTACGCCAGTCGTTCCTGGCAATTTTTATTATACTTTATTTACCTGTTCGTCAAAACATATTTTTGAGTTTTTTGTAATCAATGGAATTCTTTCTTTCCATTCGCTTGTCCAATTCATCTAAAAGCTGGCTGTTGCACTCTTGTACTACCTTCCGGATGTCCTCCAGAATGTCATCTTCCTCCGTCGATATGCCATTATGTCTGTAATAGTAGATCACAGCCTCTCGTATGTAGGCACTTCTGTTCTCCACATTTTCCAAAATGTTATAAACGAATTGATGCCTCGGATTATTAATCCGAAGTAACACCGGAATTCTGACATGCTCACTCTTTTTATCCATCCGCTCCACCTCCTGTGCCATTAACTTTTCTGCCTGCTCCATAAAAATCATACATAACACGGTTACTGATATCCAGTTCCCCCTGCGATTTTGCCTGATAAAGCACGGTCAGCATATATGCCTTATGGTTATGAACTTTGGTCACCTGCTTTTGATATTGTTCAATGGCATAATCAATATCCATCCGATCCAATTTCAAAAGCCGTGATTTCACAACCGCAGCCGGTTTGTCCTCTCCCATTACCCGCAGCATCGGTTTATGGGTATTTAAAATATCATAAAGCACATCTTTGACCGTGTTGATTGATTTTTCCTGCGAAGCAGAAACATACTTCGGTTCCAGCTCATAATGCTGCTCTATAAACTCCATCGAATATTTCTCTTCCATCGTATCAACATCTTGATCTGGATAAGGATTTGATAGATCAGTCTTTATATCAGGTTTTATATTATAGTCTTTATTATTGTTACCCCCATTTGCATTGGTATGGTTTCCATTACTACCGTAACCATTACTACCGAAAGGGGGGTAATGGTCTTTGCTACCATTAGTACCATTTGGGGGGTAATGGTCCTTTTCCTCTTCAGAAACCAAGTTGTTTTTCTTCTTTTCTGCCCGTTGAAGGTTATCACTTGTGACTTTTCCATCTGCATTATGATACAAGGTGTGTGGACCCTCTTCCGGTTCATCCAACAGCTCATACTCCGTACGCCAGCGTCCATTGTCCGACATAATATGTACTTTCAGATATCCACTTTCCTTAAGTTCTTTCCATGCACTGTCAAAAGCCTTTTTCCCTTCTTTCGCCAAACGCATAAAATCTTCTTTTGTCCATTTCTTATCCGGCATGGAGATATATGCCTGTATGACCAGATACAATCCTTTTGCTTTCAAAGAAATATTCACATCTCTGGTTATTTCATTTTGAACGACTGTAAAACCCTTTTTACTTCGGAAGAAACCCTCTGCCATGATATCACCTACCTGCCATCGAATGGTTGATCCTCATCTGCAACAGATGAAAAATCACTTTCTTTATTTGCCGGTTTTTCCGCACTTTTCTTCTGTGCAAACTCAACCTCTTCTGTAATGATACTAAATCCATAAACTTTGCTTCCCTCTTTGGTTGTATAATTATTGTTCTGTACCCGCCCAATAACCAATACACGAGAGCCGCTGTGAAAATATTTCTCGACAAATTCAGCCTGCTTTCCAAATGAGGTGCAATGAAAGAAGTCCGCATCCGCATTTGACTTCTGCTTTGTCTTTCGATTGACCGCAAGATCAAATTTGGTAATAACAATGTCCGTGCCATCCTCACTTTTCTTTCTTGTAGTTTTCGGATTTCTCGTCACATTTCCCAGTAAAATAATCTTATTCATTTTGTCCGCCTCCTCTCTTTTGTTTCCATTCATCCAATAACTCTAAAATGATTTTCATCATTTCCTCTTCTGTGGTTTCTTCCTCAAAATACTCTGACAGTCGTTCATTTCTCAGAGTAATTTCTTTTTTCTTTTTCTGCTTGGGAATCGAAAAAAGATACTCTTCCAATCTGTCAGCATCTAATTTCCCCTCCAAACTGAATTTCTTTATCTCATTTGCCTGTATTGTCGATATTTTCTTTCCATACCGGCAAATAGCATCATAAACCATACCCTGCTCTTCTTCCGGAAGAACAGACAGGCTGACACCCTGAACCAATCCAAGCTGCTTATTATCTACTAAAGCCAGCAGCGCATCACTTAATCTGGCAAGCCATATATAGCGCTGAATCATCTTATAATTTTCGCCACTTTCCTCGGACATCATCTTCAAGCTGTTTCCTGCCTTGCCCTGATTCTTCATGGCATCATACTTGATTTTATATGCCTTTGCTTTTTCACTCGGCCGGATGTTTTCCCGCTGAATATTGGAATCTACCATAACTACACTGGCTTCATCGTTATCCATTTCTTTCACAAATACCGGCATTGTTTCTAATCCAAGCACTTCACATACGTGCTTCCTGGTATGCCCGGAAATAATCTCATAACCGCCTTCTTTGCGTTTTCGGACAATTCCCGGCACCAGTACACCATGCTCTCTGACACTTTCAATCATCTCTGCTAATTCCTCATCGGAACGAATCTGAAACGGATGGTTATGAAATTCATGCAGTTCGGAAAGCGGTATCTCTCTCACATCTCCTGCTTCGGCAGTTTTTTCGGTTTCCTTTCCACCAAAGAGGTCATCAAAACTCGTTAATTTCACTTTTTCCAAAGCCTTTGTCCTACTCATGAGCGATTACCTCCTTTATCAGTTTCTCGTAAGCCTGCGCCACCGGATGTTTCTTATCCAATGTAAAGATACTCACTCCTGCTGCTGATGTTTCAGCGGCTTTTACCGAAAATGGTATTTTACTTTCAAAGATAGGAATGGATTCCCCATAATATTTCTTGATTAGTTCCATAATGTCTTTGGCATAATTAGTTCTCTCATTCAACATGGAAATCAAAATCCCTTCAAACTGAATCTGCGGATTCAAATGCTTTTTCACACGGTAAATGGTTGTGATTAACTGCTCCAATCCTTTTACCGGAAGATAAGCTGCCTGCACCGGAACCAATACACAATCCGATGCCGTAAGCGAATTGACCGTTATCATTCCCAAACTTGGCATACAGTCAATGAGTATGTAATCATAGAACTCTCTCATGCTTTCCACATATGTTTTTAGAACAAACTCTCTGCTCATAGCATTTACAAGAGAAACATCCACTCCTGACAAGTCAATGTTGCATGGCATAAGATCAAGCCCTTCTTCATGGTGAATGATTCCTTTTGTCACATCCACATCCTTATCCATGATGATCTGCTCCATAATACTTGGAAGTGCAATCTCCAGTTCATCCGGATTCTCAATTCCAAGGCTCTGCGACAGATTTCCTTGTGGATCTGCGTCAATGACAAGCACTTTCTTTCCTTCTCTTACTAAACCAACTCCAAGATTTACTGTTGTGGTAGTCTTGGATACACCACCTTTTTGATTGCATATGGCGATTACTTTACACATAATTCTGACCCTCCGTATTTTTTTGGTTATTTTTCATTTCGATAAACATCTACATATAAGCGTTTATACTTTCCATTCGTTCTTTCTATAGAACTAAAATTTGAAATATTTCTTACCTGCCACCGGCAATCTCGCTGCATTTTCTTTAAAAACCAGCGAAGTTCCTTTTTGGTGCCAGATAATCTTACTTTTAACATATATTTCACCTCCAATCTTTGCCTGATTTCCATAACACAAAAAAGGCACTTTCCTAAACTACTAGGAAAGTGCCCTAAGGTACAAAATCTTATGAAATTGAACTCACCATATGCTGTGAAACATGCATATTTCAGCATTATCACGCATTATTACAAACAAATTTGTTGCAATTTTGTTGCAAAATCCAATTACAATATCTCTGAAATAACGTATTTTCGTTATTACTCGATGATTGTAGCAACACGACCTGAACCTACTGTACGTCCACCTTCGCGGATAGCGAATGTAAGACCCTGGCTCATAGCGATTGGGTGAATCAATTCGATTGTCATTTCTACGTTATCACCAGGCATGCACATTTCAGTTCCTTCTGGAAGCTGAACAACACCTGTTACGTCAGTTGTACGGAAGTAGAACTGTGGACGATAGTTGTTGAAGAATGGAGTATGACGTCCACCCTCGTCCTTAGTCAAAACGTAAACCTGAGCTGTGAATTTTGTATGACATGTAAGAGTTCCCGGCTGACAAAGAACCTGTCCTCTTTCGATGTCTGTCTTCTGGATACCACGAAGAAGTACACCAGCGTTATCACCAGCCTGAGCCTCATCCAACTCTTTGTGGAACATCTCGATACCAGTTACAACGGATTTCTGAGTTTCTTCTTTGATACCAACGATTTCTACTTCATCATTCAAGTGAAGAGTACCAGCCTCTACACGACCAGTAGCAACAGTACCACGACCTGTGATAGAGAATACGTCCTCTACAGGCATTACGAATGGCTTATCTGTGTCACGCTCTGGATCTGGAATATACTCGTCGATTGTGTTCATCAATTCCATGATAGCATCGCCCCATTTGCCGTTTGGATCTTCCAAAGCGCCAAGAGCGGAACCTTTGATGATTGGGCAATCTGTGAAGTCATACTCCTCAAGCTGCTCTGTTACTTCCATCTCTACGAGTTCGATCAACTCTTCGTCGTCTACCATATCACATTTGTTCAAGAATACAACGATATATGGTACACCTACCTGACGAGACAAAAGGATGTGCTCTTTTGTCTGAGCCATAACACCGTCAGTAGCAGCTACTACAAGGATAGCGCCGTCCATCTGAGCAGCACCGGTAACCATGTTCTTAACGTAGTCAGCATGTCCCGGACAGTCAACGTGTGCGTAATGTCTCTTCTCTGTCTCATACTCAACGTGAGCAGTAGAAATTGTGATACCACGTTCTCTTTCTTCTGGAGCCTTATCGATGTTCTCGAAATCTGTAGCTTCGTTACCGGATACTCTTGCAGCAAGTACCTTTGTGATTGCTGCTGTCAAAGTTGTTTTACCATGATCTACGTGACCGATGGTACCAATGTTACAATGCGGTTTACTTCTTACATACTTTTCCTTAGCCATTTCTAAACGTCCTCCTAACATTTTTTAAATTTTAATTTAGAAATATCTGCTATATACACATAGCTTAATTATATGGGAAAGTTGCTAAAAAAGCAACCCCCCAAAATTGTTACATTAACGAATTAACATTCTCATCCGTTCTTCTGTGCCAATACTTTGTCCTGTACGTTCTTTGGACATTTCTCGTATTTCTCGAAGAACATGGAGTAGTTACCACGTCCCTGAGTAGTAGAACGAAGTTCTGTTGAATAACCGAACATCTCAGCAAGTGGAACAAATGCGCGAACAATCTTTCCACCACCGATATCGTCCATACCTTCAATCTGACCACGTTTTGCGTTCAGACTTCCGATTACGTCACCCATGTATTCCTCAGGCATCGTAACTTCAACCTTCATAATAGGCTCTAACAGCACTGCATCACCTTTCTTCATAGCATCTTTGAATGCCATGGAACCAGCAATATGGAATGCCATTTCACTGGAATCGACTTCATGGTAAGAACCGTCATAGCAGTTTGCATGAACACCCAGTACTGGGAATCCAGCAAGGATACCTGCCTGAGCAGCTTCCTGAATACCTTCGTCGACAGCTGGAATGTATTCCTTCGGAATAGCACCACCAACGACTGTAGACTCGAATTCGTAAGTGTTCTCGCCGTTTGGATCCATCGGTGTGAAACGAACACGACAGTGACCATACTGACCACGACCACCAGACTGTTTTGCGTACTTCGAATCGATTTCGACTTCTTTTGTAAATGTTTCTTTGTAAGCAACCTGCGGAGCACCTACGTTTGCTTCTACGTTGAACTCACGAAGCAGACGGTCTACGATAACTTCCAAGTGAAGCTCACCCATTCCGGCAATGATTGTCTGACCGGTTTCCTGATCAGTATGAGCACGGAATGTCGGATCTTCTTCAGCAAGTTTTGCCAAAGCTTCACCCATTTTACCCTGATCGTTCTTTGTTTTCGGCTCGATAGCAAGCTCGATAACCGGTTCAGGGAATTCCATGGATTCCAGAACAACCGGATGTTTCTCATCACAGATAGTATCACCTGTTGTTGTCAATTTGAAACCAACAGCTGCTGCGATATCTCCGGAATATACTTTATCCAATTCACTACGTTTATTTGCGTGCATCTGCAAAATACGTCCGACACGCTCTTTCTTTCCTTTTGTTGCATTGAGTACATAAGAACCGGAGTTCAATGTACCGGAATACACACGGAAGAATGCCAGCTTACCAACAAATGGGTCTGTCATAATCTTAAATGCCAATGCTGCGAATGGCTCATCATCAGAAGATTTACGAACGACTTC
>OHTM01000880.1_pt1 | contig 11972 bp, 12 predicted proteins | sample 1578951 | NCBI WGS metagenome assembly OHTM01 (sample SAMEA3879605, study PRJEB24766) | human gut metagenome | biome: human-associated habitat; feature: feces | place: USA | collected 1985/1987
GCAGCATGAACTCCTCGATCATGGCTTCGCTCTCGCCGGAGGTGCGCTTTTTCACGTCGATGCAGTGACCGTCCTCGTCTAGGATCAGCTTCACCTCGCCGCTCTCGATATCCATGCAGCCGCGCTCCTTGCGCAGGCGGGCACGGTGGCCATACAGCTCCTTCATAGCAGGCAGCTGCGCCAGTACCTCGTGGTACTTGCCGGTCAGCTCGTCATCGGCGTTGCCGGCCAGCAGGGCGTTGATCTCGGAGTACACGCCCTTGACCCGGCTGCGGATGACGGACTTGACAAAGCGGTAATCGGTCAGGTTGCCGTCCTTATCCAGCCGCATCAGGCAGGAGAAAGCCAGCCGCAGCACGCCCTCGTTCAGGCTGCAGATGCCGTTGGACAGCTGCTTGGGCAGCATGGGCACCACCTGATCGGCGTAGTAGACGCTGGTAGCGCGGCTGAAGGCTTCGTTGTCCAGTTCGGTGCCGGGCTTGACGTAGTTGGAAACATCCGCGATATGCACGCCCAGCTCAAAGCCGCCGTCCGGGGTCTTGGTCAGGCTGATAGCATCGTCGATATCCTTGGTCTCGGCGCTGTCGATGGTAAAGATGGGCAGAGCGCGCAGATCCATGCGGCCCTCGCAGTCCGCAGCAGACACCTCGGCGTTGTCCAGCTTTTTAGCTTCGTCCCGCACCTTGTCCGGGAAGCGGCTGCGGATATCCTGCGCGTAGAGCAGTGCCTTTGCGCAGCGCTTGGCTTCGTCACAGCTGCCAAAGCGCATGGCCACGCCCACGCGGTGATCCTCCTGACGGTTGCCGCGCAGCAGGATCTCCACTGCCACCTTGTCGCCGTCCTTGGCGCTGCCTTCGCAGTCCCGCATGACCTGCATGGAGATAGCGGGGCAATCGTCCGGTACGAACTTCAGGCGGCCCTCCATGCGGTGCATGGTACCCACCAGCGCGTTCTTCTCTTCCAGAACAGCAAGGATCTCGCCCTCATCGCTGCCCTCTACCCGGGGGTGTGCAAACTTTTCCACCAGCACCTTGTCGCCGGGCATTGCGCCGCGGGTGAACCGGCCGGGGATAAAGATATCGCTGGTGCCGTCCTCCAGCATGACAAAGGCAAAGTTTTTGCCCAGCTTTACCACCTTGCACAGCAGTGCCTTGTCGGCACGGCCGCTGCGCACGGTGAAGAACACGCCCTGACGCTGGCAGATGACGGCCTCGTGCACCAGCTGGTCCACGGCCTCCATCACCTTGCGGTCTGCGCCGCGATCCCCGCCGAACTTATTTTTCAGATCCTTTACGGTGCACGGCTGATTCTGGATCGCGTGCTCAATTTTATCGCGCATTGCCATAAAATATTTTCTCCTTCACTTCCGTGGCCGTGCATCTCCTGCGGAGCACAGCCCTGCCTTGGGACGGGCACTTTTCCCCTGTCCCCTCTTTGCGGCAGCCCGCAGAACCGGCTGCCCGCACTTTTTTCTGCACAGAAAAACAGCCCCGTCCGTTCACGGGGCTGCAACGCCTTCTCAGCCTGCCAGACGGCCTGCGAACAGGCAGGCCAGAATAGCGACCACAAAGAACACCACGCCTGCAATGCGGGTGACCTTAGCCAGCATCTGATCCGCCGGGGTCAGACGTGCATTGTTGGCACCGCCCACGCTGCCGTTGATGGCACCGGACAGACCCTGACCGTGGGTGTGCTGCATGAGGGTGAGGAAAACGATGACCAGCGAAGCCACCAGCAGAATGGCACCGCCAACAATTTCGATAACAGACATGAATCGTAACGCTCCTTTTATTTGTAAATACGGAAATCCACGCAAAAACACAACTATATAGTAGCATAACAAAGCCAAAATTGCAAGCGGGATCCGCGCATTTATCCCGCCGCTTCCAGCGCGGCGCACACCTGTGCAAAGATGGCTGCATCGGAATACGCCGTATGCACCGCGCCGTCCTGCAGCACCACAATGGTGTAGCGGGGCTTTTCTGCCGGCCAGAACCCCGCAAACCACAGGTTGCAGCGCTCGGTGCCCTCCGGGGTGAACTGCCCGGTCTGAGCAGTGCCGGTCTTGCCGCCCGCCCCGCCGGAAACCCCGGCGGCATCCTGCGCGGTGCCCTGCTGCACCACCTGCACTAACATAGTGCGCAAGAGCGCTGCGCTCTGCGCCGGGAGCACCCGCCGTCCCCGAGGGTGGCTGAGGGTCTCCACGGGCTGCCCGGTGGTCTCGTCCAGCGTGGCTTGCAGCACATAGGGCGCGCGGTATACGCCGTCCGCTGCAATGGTGTTGAACAGCGCCGCAACCTGCATGGGTGTCGCCAGCAGGCTGCCCTGCCCAAAGCTGAAATTGGCCAGCTGTCCGCTTTGCACCAGCTCCTGCGGGGCAGGCAGCTGGCCGGCCTCGGCGGCAAGCCCTTCTGCCAGCGGCAGGCTCTGTCCAAAGCCGAACGCCTGGGCGGCGTCCAACAGTTTTTCCGCGCCCAGCTGCTGCCCCAGGCAGATAAAATAGCCGTTGCAGCTTTTTTCCAGCGCAGCGGCAAGGTCTACCTGTCCATGCGGCACCCCGCCCGCGCAGCGGAAGATCTGCCCATCCACCACCACCGCGCCGGTGCACTCGAAAACCGGCTGCAAGCCCGCTTCCAGTGCAGCCGCCGCCAGCACCGGCTTGAACACCGACCCCACCGCATAGCTTTGCAGCGCCCGGTTCAGGAAGGGGCTGTTCGCCGCCTGCAAACTATCAGCAAGATGCTCCGGGTCGTAGCCCGGCACACTGACGTTGGCGCGCACCGCCGCCGTGGCGGTATCCAGCACCAGAATGCAGCCGCTTTGCATAGTGGTGGACGCCACCGCTTCCACCGCCCGCTGCACCGGACGGGAGATGGTCAGCTGCACACCCAGCGCCCCGCTGTCGGCTTGCAAAAGTTTGGACGTCTCGCCGGTGCGCAGCGTGCCCTGCGCCGTGACGGCGCAAACAAGGCTGCTGTGCTCCCCTGTGCCGGAAAGCACGGCGTCCAATGCCTTTTCCAGCCCCGCAGCGCCGTGACCTGTGCTATCCAGATAGCCCAGCAGATGCTGACACAGCGGCACCGCCGCATACCGCCGGGCGGTGGGGTAACCGGTCAGCCCAAGGCGGGCGGGGTCGCAGTTCACCTCCAGCAAAAACGGCGCAGCGCGGCTGCGGCTGCGGTACAAAAGCGCCTGCCCGGCGGCGTCCGTGCAGGCATACAGCCGGTCGTAATTGCCCTGCCCGGGAAAACACACCACCTGCCAGCGCTCCTCTAACCCGGTGAGCAGCTGCCCCTGTGCATCGTAAAAGCTGCCCCGCCGGGCGGGCAGCTGCAGGGTGACCGTGCTCTGCGCCGCCGCCCGCGCGGCATAGGCGGGGTGCTGCGCCAGCAGATACAACCGGCACAGCACCACCATAAACCCCAGCAGCAAGGCAGCATACACCGCCAGCACCCGTTTGCCGGACATCTCCACGCCCCCTTTCTGTATGGTTAGGGTGGGCAGCAGGGGTGCAGGGTATACATAAAAAGAGGTGGAACCTCTCCGAAGAGAAATTCCACCTCTCTGGTGTATCTTATTAAGAAAGACTGGTACGGATTAGTACATGCCGCCCTTCCAAACCACACTTTTGGAGCCGAATCACGAATATCGGGAAACGTAGACTTTTGTAGAATTATCAAGGCCACAAGCCGATTTTTCCAGATTCTCCGTTTTTGCACGATCCACGCTTTTCTACGCAAATCTACGCCACTTACCGGGTGATTGGCGTAAGTTTTGGCGTAAGTTTCGGCGTAAGCAATTCCGCTTCATACGTCGAAAATCACAGGTTGCCGGCGATCTGTTCAAAGGCCCTTTCAACCGATTCAAAGCTGCTGTGCGTGTAGACATCCAGCGTCACACTGGCATTGGAGTGTCCCATCAGGTATTGCAGGCTTTTTACATCCAGCCCGGCCTGCTGAACATTGGTGCAGAAGGTGTGTCGCAGCACATGGGGTGTAATGCGCGGAACCGGTTTGCCATATGCCTTCTCAAACTTTCCCTGCACGCCACGCATATAGTTTTCCAAGTGCATTGCCACCTTCGGCATTCCGGACTTGTCCAGAAAGAGGAATCCGCTGCAACCATCCACCAGCGCTTCCACTTTCGTGGACGCTCTGGCTTTTACTACACGCCGCAACGCTGCACAAACGGTATCTGTCATGGGAACATTGCGGATACCGCTTTTTGTTTTCGGCGGTGTGACAAAGTAGGGCTTTTCAGCCGTCCGGCAAAGCTGCCGCCGGACATGGATACAGTGCCGTTCAAAGTCGATATCTGCTCGTGTCAGGCCGTACAACTCACTCACACGCAAGCCGGTTCCCATAAGAATGACGATATCATCATAATAGTTGCCGCCATAGTCCTGAACGAATTGCAGATATTTCTCCTGCTGTTCTCTGGTCAGTGCATCACGCACATAAGCGTCCTTCGGCACAACGTCCGACAGCTTGAACTTAAATGGATTCTTGCGGATGATGTCATCCTCTACCGCCATCTCAAACGCCGGTCTGACAACGCTTTGCAGAATTCCAATGGTGTTTTGCTTGAAACCGTTGTCATGCAGAAACACGAACCAGCCTTTCGCATCGGACAATTTTACCGTTTTGATGGTTTTTTGCCCGAAAGGGTCAGCATGAATCCGCTTGACCGCTGTGTTGTACGACCGAAGCGAATTAGGTTTCAACCCACGTTTCAGATTCATATAGCGGTCAACCAAATCAGCCACTGTCATCTCTCCGGCAGCATAGTCGATGCCGTCTGCCAGATCGCGCCACAGTTCTTCCTCTTTTTTCCGCAGCTCTGTCAGGGATTTAGCGTAAATACAACGCCGTTTCTTGTGGATATCGGTATAACGATAGTCGTAGGTGCCGTTTGCTCTCTGGCTTTCGCCATCCTTCAAAACACGGCCCTTGCTATCTTTGCGCTTTTCAGGCATTTAGAAGCTCCTTTCTGTGAAAAGCGCATCTATAAGGTCAGTGTCAGTATAACACATCAACCATGCGATTTCCACCCGCAGCGAATGAGAAAAGGACGGTTTCACATTTGCAGCCTTTGGCAACCTCTCAAATAGAATATGCTTGCTCGACAAAGCAATCGAACAGGCGACGTTTGATCAGACGCTTGTTTCCCACCCAGAGGACGAATTTGCATTTATCCTCATTCGTGATTTCACGCAGTTTGTTGATGCCAATGCCAGAGTAAGCCGCAGCTTCTTCCAGCGTCAGATTGCTCTTTTCCCAAATCGGGACATCCTTCATAGGCAGACCTCCAATTCCTTGTAACCGAACGCCTGTAACCTGGCAGGAAAACTCTCTTTTTCTGCACACAGGGCATCCGGTGGGCTTTATACTTTTTCTTATTCTTTTAAGGTTACATGGTTACAGAAAGAGGAAAACACAGCAGTCATGCGGTTTTTGCGCTGTAACTGCAGCGTAACCAAACCTGTAACCGACCGTGTAACCGCTGTTCATCAGAAGGGAAAGCCCAGCTGCTGGGCTTCCGCATCCGTTATCTCGGAGAAATTTTCAGCCCCGGTTTCGGGGCTGGTTACGCGCTCCCAGCCTTTCTGAACCCCGTACTTCGGATAACGCTTGGCGGTCTTGTGCGCCTGCCAGCCTTGGATATCGCCGCGCGAAATTCCCGTGTTCATGATCTCGCAGATAGCACGGGTCTCCCACTCTGCCGGAATGTTAGTGTTGCCCAGTGCTTCCGCATAGAGCTGCTTGGAACACACCCGGTCACCCGTGTAGTCCTCCAGAAAGGCGTAGATCATGCCAGCCTGCGCATCCTCCTGCATGAAGTCCTGTTGGTGGGCTTGCAGCGTTTCCTGCATAGCGGGGCTGAACGCCAGCTTGTAGTTGCCTCTGTTGTAGATGGTCATAGCTTCTGCCCAGAGCTGGTCGATATAGGTGCGAGATTCCTCCTCATTGTCCAGAATGTGGACTTCGGCCAGTTCCGCATCCACCGGAACAGGGATGAAGCGGCGGTTGCCTGTGCGGTCACGGGGCAAAAAATCCTGCCGGTTGGTCGTGCCAGCAAAGACGCACTGGCGCAGACGGTCGGCAGGATGGGTCTCGTAGGGGATTTTATAGGTTTCCTTCTGCTTGCTGAGAAAGCTCTTGATTTCCTCAATGCTTTTGGCGTTGGCGGTGGCGATCATCTCTGACATTTCAATGATCCAGTGACCTTGCAGTTTGCGGTACACGTTGTCATCGTCCAGCCGCCGCAGGTCATCCGAGAGCCACTCGTCCTTGACTGCCAGCAGCCGAAAAAAGCTGGACTTTCCCGCTCCCTGCCCGCCCACCAGACAGAGCATGGTCTCAAATTTGCATCCCGGCTGGAATACCCGCTTGATGGCTCCCAGCAGGAAGATCTTCATGGCTTCGCAAGTGTACTCGTCCTCCGCAGCACCGAGAAAATGGTGCAGGACGTGGGCTATCCGCTCCGTGCCGTCCCATTTCAGACCGTTCAGATAGTCCCGGATGGGGTGGTAGCAGTTCTCGTTTGCAACAATGCGGATAGCAGATTCGATTTTCTTCTCGCTGGAGATGCCGTATTTCTCCATCCTCCGCAGGATATACTTCATATCGGTGTCGTTCAGTGTCTTGCCGGAGCGGGGCCAGCCCACAGGCTTTACGATGTCAATGCGCTCACTTAACAGGTTGAGCCGGATGGCATCGGAAAGCACATGGTCGTTCTGCAAAATCGTGATACAGTTCTGGATCGTCCGTTGAATTTCACCGTTGGAGTGCTTGACCAGCATTTCCTTTACGTCTGCAACGGTTCGGGGAGTGCGTTCCTCGTTGACTTCTTTGTTCAATAAACATCACCTCGTACTATGATTGAAACCGATTTTCCGACTTTTCGACGGCAGGCAGTGCGGACGGCTTCCGCTGGGTCTGTTCGGCCTGCAAGCGGTTCAGCAGTTGCAGAACGGAATCCCGTGCTTTTTCCTTGACCTGCTCTTTGCCTTTCTGCCGGACTTCCGGTTTCAGCAACTTCTCCTGCAAACGGGCGGCGGTGGTCTGCATGGTCTTGAGGAACTTGTCCAGCACTGTATCTAACCGATGGGCGGCGTACTCTCTCGTGGGCTGCGGAGCCTTGCGCTCCGGGGACAGCACCCACTTTTTCGTGTCCTCGATCATCCGCATATCTTACTTCCGGGTCTCGGTGCGGACGGTCTCTGTCACCACTTCTACCGCCTTGTCGTAGGCTGCTGCTGAAACATCTTCCAGCAGGGTCTCCATATCCGATACTTTCAGGGTCTGCTGTCCTCTGGCGATTGCTTCAACGGTTCTGTTTACGGCGTTTCGCTGATAATATCTTGGAGGATAAGTGCTTTGAGAGGAATAGTAGGGCTGAGATACAATTTTCTTTTCCAAATCAGAAATGCCCTTACCGCCGTTCAATTCAGCATAATATCTCGCCACAAGCTCATCTTGGGTCGGAAACTTCTCTAATGCAATCTGCTGTTCCTGTCCAGTCAAGAAATCATGCTCATAGAAAGCATCGCCGTTTGACGAATATGCAAACGGCAAGTCCATCATCTGAGCGTATGTCATCGCTTGTTGCAATCCATGAGATACAGAGTGATTATTATCCTTTGCTTCCACAACGGCAATCGGCTTGCCATCGTTTAAATACAGCAAATAATCGGCATACTTGGGCTTGCTGCGAGCCACGATATTGCCTCTGATGTTGATGCGACCATCTGTGATTTTGGTCTCCATCGTGATATGACCTTTCCAACCTCTCTGAATGACCGGAGTAATATAATTCAATTTGATATCTTCTTCGGACATCTGCTTTTTGCCCAAGATAGCCATTATCCAAACCTCCTAATCATATCTTCGGTATCGGTCATTCTCTGATCGTTTCAAGAATATCCTCAATCCGGCAATCCATTACTTCGCAAATGCGGAGAAGCACACCTGTTGTAATATTGTCTCCTTTGCCCAGCTTTGCAAGGGAAGCGGAGCTGATCCCTGCCTTTTCCTTCAAGTCGCTCTTTTTCATGTTTTTGTCAATAAGCATCTTCCAGAGTTTGTTATAGCTGATACGCATCATTGGAAGCCCTCCCAGCTAATTTCGTGAATATTTCTTATATTATAACACAAATCCGTAAATTCCTCCACTTGTTTAGCAAATTAAAGATTTGCAAAAACAAACTTTATTTTGCGTTTGCAAATCAAATATCTGTTCTTTTGAATCTCAATTAAGAAGTGATAGATTTAATCAAATAGAGACAATTAAAATTGTGTTCTGTTTTCCTGATAGCAAAAGAAGCGGCCACCGACTATTGAACAATTGGCGGTCGCTTCTGCAAACTCTGTTAACATGAGCTGTGCGAACTCTATCCCCAGAGCCTAAAGCTATAGTGGCAACCAAGAGTTAAAACACATATAATGCGCTTGAACGAAAATTTTTGTTTTTTCAGTTTCGACTACTTGAACTTTTATGCATTTGTAGTATAATAAAGCTAGAGGATAGCGGCGTTGACCAGCTATCGGTGGCGATGAAGCAGTGGACTGGTTCGGTATCAGCCGATTGTGGAGCCAGACCGTGGGTTGAGCGTGAACCACAAGCCGAATAGATTCGATGAATCGAAAGAAAACGCTTAATAGGAGCCTTGCCTTTCGGCAGGGCTTCTATTTTTTTGAGGGAAGGTGAAAAGATGCAGAACGAAAAGCAGGATATTCTGTACCGGGCAGCGGCGGTCTGGAAGGAGCTGACGGGGTATCACTATCGGCTTACATATGGCTACAAGGGCGAACTGCACCAGATTAACCTGACCTTTGCACCAGAGGACTTCCCTCATCTAGCGGGCTTTCATTACCTCAAAGATCTTGCGCTGCCTCGGTACAACCCGCGCAAAACGGTGGATATGATCCTGTCGGGCAAAATCACCCATGAAACCGTGCGGAAGGGTGCGCAGTACCGGGAACTGGTCGAGCCGCGTCTGATGGCGTTGGTGCGGCTGAAGGAAATTCTGGAACAGGACTTCGACCTGTTCTCCTATGTGCCGCGTTTTTATCCCTTCGTTACCAAAATCAAGGCAGACTATCTGATTTCCAGCCAAGGCGAACCGACTGCGTTCGTGTTCATCATCAAGGAATCCCCTTCCGGTGATGCCGTGTGCGATTTTTTGTGCTGCTCTGCCTTTGAGAAGGGTGACCGTGACTACCGCACGAACCAGCGTTCCAGAACTCTGCTCAAGAAGGAACGGGTACAGACCGAAACATCTAACACGGTGGTTCTGTACGACCGTTTGCCAAAGAATCTCGAATAACGAACGATGCCCACCAGCTTATGGCGAAAACCATAGGTCGGTGGGCATTGTGTTCTTTATGGGGTGCGCTTAATCTTCCAGCCTACTATGGTCACACCCCAGCGATAAATAATGCCCCATTTCCACTCTCAGCACCATCTGTGCATATTCCAAGGGCTTGTTGTACAACAGCCAGTCCAGTTCCGCCCGCTGAACCGAAGTGTTGCCGTATTCGTCCTCCACGGCGATGCAATCGATGGCAAGAGTGGTGCCATCCTCGAACCGGGCTTCCACCCGGTTGGTGTCCATGTTGTAGCGGCAGGAAAGCAGTTTCGTCATAGTCGTATCCTCCAAGACTTGATTTTTGGCGTGCGGTCACTCAAACCAATGCCGTCAAGTCGATGGGGGATAGGGTGATTTTATTTGTCGGAGAGTAAGTGCACGGTTTCTGCACGGATTTTGCACGGTTTCAAAACGTGCAGAGGGTGCTTTTTGCTGCAAAATCCGACAAAGAGTGCAGAAATTACCGGGTGAAAAATTACGTTGCTTTGATTAAAAATAACGATAACTCGAAACTTCCAGAAACTGAGACGAACCGGCGACTTGCTCTCTTAATCAGTGGGCCCAGGGTTCGAGTCCCTGGAGGTACGCCAGATTTTGAACGTCAAATCGTAAGATTTGGCGTTCTTTCTTTATGTAGGAAAGCGGCTGCACACGTTCTGCACACCGTTTGCACATTTGCCCGAATCAGGGGCTTTTCTGCGCAAGGTTTGCACAGCCTGCTTTCCTTTGCATAAAAAGAAGAAATTTTAGGCGAACAAGGCTCTCGTCAATTCTCTGCGTTCGTCTGCGTCCATCAGCCGGATGGCTTCAAGGATCTCCCTACCGGAGATTTTTGTTGCCGCCGGCTTTTCGTTTTGCCGGGGCTGGGATGCTGCCGGGGCCAGGTCTTGGGAATAGAAGTTGGCTTCGATCTTCTCGGTCAGCTCCAACCGGGGCTTGTCCTGCGTGTGGGCATAGGTGTCCATCAGGACAGATGCGGTGGCGTGACCTGTATTGCCCTGCACCGACTTGAAGTCGCCGTCCGACTGCAACAGCTGATAGGTGGCACTGGAATGCCGCAGACCGTGGAACACGATCTGCTCAAACTCCAGGTGCTCGGCTCTCCACAGACGGTACCATTTCGTCAGCAACTCTGGTGCGATGGGCAAGCCGTCCGGGAGCCGGAACAGCTGCCCGCAGTTGCTGTACTTCTCCGGGGCATTCTGCTCGTCCTGTTTGAGCTTTTCAAGCCATGCCAGAAGTTCCTCTTTCAGAGGTTTGGTCATATACAGGATACGACTTGACTTCTTGGTCTTGGGCTTTTTCAGGATGAGAGAGGACTTACTGCCCTCACGCCTGTCTGGGAAGGTGTGGTAGACCTGCTTGGGGTCGAGCTTTTCCAGAGCGTCCTTGTTGGCTCGCTGCATGGTCTTACTGACCGAGATAGTACCACGCCCATCGGCGGCATCAAAGTCCAGATCACTCGGCTGCAAGCCGAGAATTTCGCCCTCACGGAGCGAAAGGATCATGCTCATGTGCACCGCCAGATGCAGGGCAGGGTTCTCGATGGTCTGCAAGGCTGCCAGCATGGTTTTCTCGTCCCAGATGGTGCGCTCCTCGATATTGACCTTGGGGGTATCACGGGGCAGGGGAATCTTGTGGATGAGGTCCCACTCCACTGCATAGGAAAATGCGGTCTTGAGCAGCGTGTGGACTTCGTGGATAGAGGTGCTGGACAGCAGCCGCTTCTTCTGCTTCTTGGACAGGTCCTGCTTCACACCGTGCACATACTGCCCGCAGGGGGTCTTGGCAAGGGTGGAATAGAACTTCTCAATGTCGTAGGTTCGCAGTTCCTGCACCTTCCGTTTCCCGATATACGGCACGATAAGATTCTGCACCATCGCCACAGACTGGGTGTAGGTCTTGGGAGACCATTTGTGCTTGGTGGACTGAATCGGGATCCATTTGTACAGCATCTCCTCCACCGTCATGGTGTCGGGGACAAGGAACGTGCCGTCCAGCAGCTCTTTCTCGACCGTGATTTTTCGCTCCTGCGCCTCCTTTTTGGTCTTGAAACTCTCCCATCCCTCGCATGGCTTGCCGGAATGGTCTTTGTACTTGTAACGGACGGAGTAGGAATCTCCGCGCTTCATAATAGATGCCATAAATTACCTCTCTCAGACCGCCGCAAACCAGTTGTCGAAACTCTGCTTGTTCACCCGGATACTGGTGCCGATGCGCAGCACCCGAAAATCCTTCGTGGTGTTGCACAGGTTGTACGCCGCACGGGGAGAGATCGCCAAAAGCTGGGCAATCTCCTCTACCCGGTAAACAAGGGGTTCGTGCTTGGCTGCTTTGGTCTGGTCAGAAGATTCTGTGGCAGGGGATTTGGACGCTTTCATTGTAACCGGGTTCGAGTACTTTTGCAAGGACTTATTCGTATAATCTTTAGATTTCACATCTTCGGTCATGTCAGGCCGATTCATATTCATAGGCAGACCTCCGTTTCCTTGTAACCGGGTGCCGGGGCAGAAAGTGCCAGCTTTCTGCCCCAAACGTTCCCGATGAGTTCAGATTTCCGAGTGCCCCTCCTGTGTGCGGGGTTGTGCCGCTGGTTTGTTTT
>OHTM01000882.1_pt1 | contig 11951 bp, 9 predicted proteins | sample 1578951 | NCBI WGS metagenome assembly OHTM01 (sample SAMEA3879605, study PRJEB24766) | human gut metagenome | biome: human-associated habitat; feature: feces | place: USA | collected 1985/1987
GTTCGATGAGGATCCGGAAATGGAGATCTTGAATGGTCGCTTCGGCCCTTATATCTCTTATAAGAAAAAGAATTACAGAATTCCTAAGACGATAGAGAAACCGGAGAACTTGACCTTGGAGGAATGCCAGAAGATAATCGCCGAGGCGGGAGAAAAACCTGCTGCGACGAAGAAACGTACGACACGGAAAAAGGCTTGATTATAGGCTCTAAAAATTCATAGTTATGATTTACTAAACTCATAACTATGAATTTTTCAAAACATAACTATGATTTTTTTAGACATCGATGCCCGTAAATTCTTTTAACGCATATCCGATCAAGAAGCTTAATGCGGCCACGCTAAAACTAAGTACTGCCATCTCAGTAAAACGCTTCCGGAAACTCTCGCTTCTCGCTATGGAATAATAATAGTTGAAAAGGGCGATGATACTCAACGCTATGATGAGCATAAGCCCTAAAGCCATTAATACGTTCGATATAAAGATAAATGGAGCGACCAAGGCGACTACCGTAAAGATATAAGCTATTCCCGTATAGATCGATGCCTTAACAGGATGTTTCCCGTTTTCATTTCCATTCTCGGACTTGGTAGATAGATATTCGGAGGAAGCCATGGATAATGCGGCGGCTATTCCAGTGATGCTTCCGGTCAACGCTATTAATTTAGAGTCGCTCAAGGCAAGGGTAAAGCCTGCTAAAGCACCTGTAAATTCTACCAAAGCGTCATTTAGCCCCAGTACGACAGAACCCATATATTCCAACCGTTCCTCATTGATCAAGGCGATCAACCTCTGCTCATGCTCATCCTCGTCACGTGCGATTTGTTGCAAATCCGGATACTCATCATAAGAGGCGTAATCATTCTTGGCGCTTTCCTCGCTACCTTCCATTAGCTTAATGGCGAAAGTAATCCCCAAGATACGTGCCAACCAGTAGTATTTGGTGACGCGTAATTTATTCGGGGAGATCTCTTGCCCCGTATACTTTTTCAGGATCGTATAATGTCCTTTCTCGTCATTCGCTATCTGTAGTAATACTTCCTTGTTGCTTGGATCTTTCTCGATAGCGGCGAGTTGCGTATAGAGAAGGCTCTCCGTGATTTCATTTTGTTGAAATCGAAGGAGAGCCTTTCTTGTTTTCTCGTTTATGTTCATCTTCTATCGTTACATTCTTTCCGGAACCTCGATGCCTAATAAATCCATACCGGATTTCACGATCTTAGCTACATTGGCGGATAAGACTAAACGGAAGTTCTTCAATTCCGGATTCTCTTCGCGAAGGATGGAGAAATCGTGATAGAATTGATTGTATTCCTTTACCAGATCATAAATATAGTTGGCGACACAGGCCGGGCTGTATAGCTTACCTGCCTCTTTCACGATCTCCGCATAATCGGCGATCATTTGGATCAGGTTCTCTTCTTTCTCGGAAATGGCGAAAGTAAGCGGTAACTGCTCCGGTAATACGATGCCCTGTTCCGCCGCTTTGCGCAATACGGAACGGATACGGGCGTAGGTATATTGGATGAATGGTCCCGTATTCCCATTGAAGTCGATAGACTCTTTCGGTCTACCTTTAATATGAAATATTTCAAGGAGCCAAGACCTACGATTCGGGCGATATTCTCAGCCTCTTCCGGAGTCATCTCGTCCAATTTCCCTAATTCTTGGGAAATCTCACGTGCGGTACTGATCATCTCGGCCATCAAATCATCGGCATCTACGACCGTTCCCTCACGGCTCTTCATCTTACCTTCCGGTAGCTCTACCATTCCGTAGGAGAAGTGGACCAATCCTTTGCCGAACTCGAAGCCTAACTTATCCAATAAGATCGATAATACTTGGAAGTGATAATTCTGCTCGTTCCCTACCACATAGATCATCTTATTGATCGGGTAATCATCGAAGCGCAGCTTGGCGGTACCGATATCCTGCGTCATATAGACGGAAGTTCCATCCGCACGAAGCAATAATTTTTCATCCAGCCCGTCTTTCGTCAAATCAGCCCATACGGAGCCGTCTTCACGGCGATAGAAAATCCCTTTCTCTAGGCCTTCCATCACCTTGCCTTTTCCTTCCAGATACGTTTGAGACTCGTAATAAATCTTATCGAAATCTACGCCCATCATCTTATAAGTCTCGTTGAACCCGGCGTATACCCAATTATTCATCATTTCCCAAAGCGCACGCACCTCTTTGTCTCCGGCTTCCCATTTACGAAGCATCTCACGGGCTTCCGCCATCAAGGTGGATTGAGCCTCGGCTTCTTCCTTGGTAAGGCCTTTCGCTTCTAACGCATGGGTCTCCTCTTTTAATTTGTTGCTAAATAATACGTAAAAGTCACCGATCAGATGGTCGCCCTTTTTTCCGGTAGACTCTGGGGTAGCTCCATTTCCCCATTTCTGCCAAGCCAACATGGATTTACAGATATGGATACCACGATCGTTTACGATATTCGTCTTTACGATCTGGTTACCGTTCGCTTTCATGATCTTCGATAAGCTGTATCCTAATAAGTTATTGCGGACATGGCCCAAGTGAAGCGGTTTATTTGTATTGGGAGAAGAATATTCGATCATAACCAAAGGCGACTGCTCGGTAACCGGAATGATACCGTAAGCGGGCTGCTTATTGATCGAGTTTAGTAAATCGATCCAGCAAGAGCAAGCGACCGTCAGGTTAAGGAATCCTTTGATTACATTGAATTCAGCTACCGCTGGCTCGTTTCTCAACAAGTACTCACCGATTTCCTGAGCGGTCTGCTCCGGAGATTTCTTCGACATGCGAAGGAATGGGAATACGACTAGGGTCAAGTGCCCCTTGAATTCTTTTTTCGTTTTTTGTAACTGCACTTGGCTAGCGGTGACATCCGCTCCGTACAGCTCTTTGATGCCGGCTATGATAGCCCCGGTAATCTGTTGTTCGATAACCATATTCGTCTAACTATAATTCGGATTTTATTTGCACGCGAAGGTACACAAAAAAAGGATACAATTTGCATCGTATCCTTCTTCTATAGAGAATAATGGTGTTTCTTATTTGATTAGCTCGTTCAATTCAGCACCAGCCTTGAACTTCACGGCCTTGCGAGCTGCGATTTCAATGGTTTCTTTAGTTTTCGGGTTAACACCTTTACGAGCGGCCTTCTCTGACACAGAGAATGAACCGAAGCCAAGTAGAGCGACTTTACCGCCTTCTTTTAATTCGTTAGAAACTGTGTCAACAAAAGCTTCTACTGCCTTTTTAGCATCCACTTTGCTGAGACCTGATTTTTCAGCGACTGCACTAATAAATTCTGATTTGTTCATGATGGTTTGACTGTTAATATATTAAACAAAACTATGATAACCGATAGACGGCTCCAAATGTAGTTTTATTTTGAAATATCACAAAAGAAAAACCTACTTTTTTTACCGATTTACATATGTTTTAGTATTATTATGGGCAAAAACGGCTAAAATATATTTACCTTTGCCGCTAAATTAACGTAGTATATGATGAATCAGACAAATTCGGGATTCTTGAATAGTATCCCGCCGGTAACGAAAAATCTTATCATTATAAACTTGCTATTTTGGGTAGCCAGCCTTGCACTGCCGAAAGTCGGCATCGATTTGGTGGATTTATTAGGGCTTCACTTCCCGGGTGCTACCGACTTCAAGGCTTATCAGATCGTTTCTTATATGTTCATGCACGATACCCATTCGTTCGCGCATGTGTTTTTCAATATGTTCGCCGTTTATATGTTCGGCCGGGTATTGGAGAACGTATGGGGCCCCAAACGTTTCTTGATTTTTTACTTCGTGACGGGTATAGGCGCCGGTTTGGTACAAGAAGTGGTATGGTTCTTTAATTTGCGGGATGTGATCTTCGCTAGCCAAGACATGATAAACTTGAATGGAGCCCAGATTATCAGCAAAAGCGAGTTCTTGAATTATTTCGTGACCATTGGCGCTTCGGGTGCCGTATTCGGAATCTTGTTGGCATTCGCGATGATCTTCCCGAATGTTCCTTTGTACTTGATGTTCATACCGATCCCGATTAAAGCCAAATATTTCGTAATATTTTATGGTCTTGCCGAACTATTTATGGGTGTGGCTAGTTTTGGTGGCGATACGGTAGCGCATTTCGCTCATTTGGGGGGTATGTTATTCGGTTATTTCCTAATTCGTTATTGGAAAAAGAAAGATGCAGACAATGGACGGTATTTTTACTAATTTGAAGCGTATGTTTCAGTCGGGTAATATCCTGTCGAAACTGATATATATAAATGTAGGCTTGTTTATCTTGATACGTTTGGCCAGCGTATTGTTTATGCTCTTTAATGTGCAAGGGGTACCTTTTTTGCAGTATTTGCAGTTACCGGCTTCTCCGGAACTTTTGCTCTTCCGTCCGTGGACGTTGTTTACTTATATGTTCACTCATTTAGACTTCTTGCATATCTTGTTCAATATGCTTTGGTTGTATTGGTTCGGGGGATTGTTCTTGAATTTCTTCAATGAGCGGCAGTTGGGAGGCTTGTATATATTGGGAGGTCTTGCGGGTGCGATATTGTTTGTCCTTGCTTATAATATTTTCCCTTATTTCCAGAACGTGGCTTCTTTTAGCTATTTGATGGGGGCTTCGGCATCTGTTATGGCGATCGTTTTCGCCGTGTCGTTTTACCGGAAGGATTTGGAGATTAATTTATTCTTGATCGGAAGGATCAAATTAATTTATTTGGCTATCTTTACGCTGGTGATCGATTTGTTGGCGATGACTTCTGATAATGCGGGAGGACATATCGCCCATATCGGCGGGGCTTTGTTTGGTATGTGGTTCGCTTCCCGTATTCGTAATGGAAAGGACTTGACCGCTCCAATGAATCGGTTGATCGACTGGTTCGTGAATTTGGGCAAACGGAAACCGAAGATGCGTGTGACTTATAAACGTAACGAAACGGATTATGAGTATAACGCACGCAAACATCAGGAGTCGGTGGATCTAGATACTATACTGGATAAATTGAAACGTTCCGGTTATGAGAGCCTTTCCGCTGAAGAGAAAAAGCGACTTTTCGACGCCAGTAAGAAATAACAGATACTTATGAAAACTCTACGGATTTTTCTTCAATTCTTATTTGTCGTAGCGAATGTGGTGGCTGTCGTGTTGTTGATAGTCTCGGCTTACTCGGATCGGGTGTCTCCTGAGACGAGTATGACGTTATCTTATCTGGGATTAGCCTTTCCAGTCTTATGTGTAGTCAATCTTTGCTTTATTATCTATTGGCTGTTCTTATGGGAATGGAAGTTCTTATTGATCGGCATATTCTCCTTCTTGTTATGTTGGGGGCCCGTGAAACGCTATTTTCCGTTTCATTCGCATAAGGATGTCCCTCGGGAAGAGGTACTGAAGGTGCTGACTTATAATGTGATGGCTTTTGGGTACAAGAATCATACGAAGATAGCTCCGAACAAGATTATCCAATATATCGCTAACTCGGATGCGGATATTGTTTGTTTGCAGGAATATGCCACGGCTAAATCAGAGAAGAGCCTTACTGCCTCTAAGATCTATGATGCGTTGAGCATGTATCCTTATCGTTCTGTATTTTATCAAAGCTCCACGAAATTCCAGAGTTTCGGCATCGCTGTGTTCTCCAAATATCCGCTGTCGAATTCCCGGATGGTGAAATACGATTCGGATTATAACGGCTCTTCCGTACATGAAGTGAACATCAAGGGAAAGAAGTTGACCTTGATTAATAACCATTTGGAATCGTTTAAACTGACGATGGAGGATCGGACCCGTTATTCATCCCTTATAAAGAGCTTTAGCTCGGATGGGTTGGACGATTTGAAAGGAGCGTTCGAGCAAAAGCTAGGACCTGCTTTCCGGATTCGGGCTAAGCAAGCGGAAGCGGTATCAAAAGAGATTAAGAACGCGAAAGGAGATTATGTCTTAGTATGCGGTGACTTTAATGATACGCCTATTTCTTATGCGCACCGTACGATCCAAGGGGATTTGACGGATGCCTTTGCCGAGTCTGGCCGGGGAATGGGCATTACCTATAATCAAAATTTCTTCTGGTTCCGTATCGATAATATCCTGCATTCCCCGAACATGACCTCTATGAATTGTTCCGTGGATAAGGTCGCTTATTCAGACCACTACCCGTTATGGTGTTATCTGAAACTTGAATAAAAGGGTTTCATCACTCGGATTCTGCGTTCTGCGCAGCGTCAAATACGTCGGCGAACAAGTTCTCGACAAAGAAGAAGGTAGCGTTACAGAATAGCTTAGGATCTTTGATCAGCGCTATCGTATTGCTATCCCCATTATTGGCGATTACATCTTCCGCTTTATAGGTCTTGTACTTTTTATCGTTTAGCGGATCATATTGATATACGATATCGCTCGCCTCGATCGTGTACCGGTTGTCGAAGCAGGTGATACGCATTTTATATTTAATGATAGTCTTGTCTGTATCATTCAACAATAATTCAACCTTAGAGCTTACGAAGATGGTCCCTTTGTTCTTGTTCGAGTTTACGTTGGATAAGAAGACATCTTTTCCATAAGATTTCTTAGCCCATGCGTTAATAGCGTTGAATATTTCTAGTTTAGAGGTATTCTCGATCTCTACATCATCGCTATAGCATACCTTCCCGTTTTTCATGGGGGCGCATTCGTCTACCTCGCCTTTATGCCCCTGCGCCATGACTAGCACAGGGAACATCATATATATTAATAATAGAATCTTTTTCATAAATGCAACTCTCTTTTTCGTTATTTGATCCATACATTCGTAATCTCGCCGATTAACATCGTTTGCTGTCCTTCGGAGGTCTCGCCTTGTTTACGGCACTCGATAATAATCCATGGCGCATCGGCAGATGTGCCGGGCTTGGAGAAGGATAATCGATATACATCGTTATTGCCAATCGCTTTATAAGCAGGACTATCTTTGGATATGGAGATTGTACTGATCGTTTTACCGAACATATTGCCTATGCCTTTCCATTCAACGTTTGCGTCGGTCGTATTTCCTTTTACGGCTTTGATTTGTAAAGCGTTGTCCGGTAACATTTGGAGGATCGTGCTAGGTATTTTGTCAGCTTGGAACGCTACGAAACCTTCCATCGGTGCCACAGCTCGTGTTTCCCGTTGCGGAGCGGATACTGGTTCTATCGGTGCGGTTGTCAGCAACTGTGCGCCTAATGTGTTGGTTGCGCTATCGAACGTCTTGTCCGCGAAGTCAATCGTGGCCTTACGGAACTTACCGCTGATACGGTTCAATTTCGTCTTGCTCTTATTCAAGGCATACTCGTCCGTGATCCATTCCTCGGCTAGGTATTTCTCCGGCTCGTTCTGGTAAGACACGTTATATTCATATCGGATGCCCGCAAGTTGCAGGGTACAAGCATGTTCCTTACATTCAATGATAATACGGTATTTCATCATCGCCCGATCGAGGGATAAGGCTGTGCTGGAGAATACTATATATTCTTCTCCGATAATGGCGATCTCGCCTTTTGCCTCATTTTGATAAGCTACTCTACTTTCCTTTGTGTTAAAATTTTCTTGTCCCCATTTTAATAGTTGTTGGTAGATTTGTGCCTTGCTTAAAGAGGGGGCATTAATCTCTCGGGTAAAAACGACTTTACCGTCTGCAACCGGAACGGCCCCTGCCAGATAGTGTTGATCCTCTTGTGCGAATAGCAGGGCGGGGATAAATAACAGAGCGAATAATAACTGTTTCATGGTATATTTTCCTTATTATTTTAGCCCCAAAGATATACATTTGCGTTTGAAATAAACTATGAGCGTGACAAATAATTATACTAATTGCTCTTTATCAAAGAAAAAAAGTCTATATTTGCACCCTGTGAAAAAACGAATATAAATAATGTAATAACATAAACCTAAGATTCAGATGCAAAACAAAGGATTTGTAAAGGTCTTCGCGGTGTTACTTACGCTTGTCTGTTTGTTCTATTTGTCGTTCTCGTTCGTGACGCAACATTACAACAGTAAAGCCGCTGAGTATGCGGGTGGAGATCCTGCGAAAGAGAGTGCTTATTTAGACTCACTATCTACTCAGAAGGTATGGTTAGGCTATACGCTTAAGCAATGCCGTGAAATGGAAATTAGTTTAGGTCTTGACTTAAAGGGCGGTATGAACGTTGTCCTTGAGTTGAACGTGGCGGATGTAATCCGTTCGTTGTCTAACAACAACCAAGACGAGAATTTCAACAAGGCGTTGGATTTAGCTTACGCGCATCAAGCGACTAGCCAAAAAGATTTCATCGACCTTTTCGCTGAGGAGTATAAGAAGTTGGATAGCGGCGCACGTCTTTCCGCTATTTTCAGTACATTCGAGTTAAAAGATAAAATCACGCCCCAGAGCTCTGACGCTCAGGTTGTTTCTGTTTTGAAACAAGAGTTGCAGAGTGCGATTGATAACTCATTCAACGTATTGCGTACTCGTATCGACCGTTTCGGTGTGGTTTCTCCGAACATCCAACGTTTGGAGACAGCGGGTCGTATCTTGGTTGAGTTGCCGGGTGTGAAAGAACCGGAACGTGTTCGTAAGTTGCTTCAAGGTAGCGCTAACTTGGAATTCTGGGAAACTTATAAGTTGCCGGAAATCTATCAACAATTGGTTGCCGCTGATAATGTATTGGCTACTATCCTAAGTAAGGAGACTTCCGCTGATTCTGTAGCTACCGATAATGTTGAGAAAATCGCTGATGCCGCTGATGCGAATGTAAGTGAGGCCGATTCTTTGTTGGCTGAGCTTGGTCAAGATAAAAAAGATACGGAAGCTAATCAAAGCATGGAAGAGTTCGCTAAGCAACATCCATTATTTGCTTTATTGCAGATTAGCCAGTACAACGGTCAGTTGTCTCCGGGTTCGACGGTAGGTATCGCTCAAGCAAAAGATATGGAGAAGATCAGCGAATACCTGAACATGAAACAAGTGAAAGAGGTATTGCCTCGTAACTTGGCTTTAAAATGGGGTGTAAAGGCGATCGATGATAAAGAGCAGTTCTTTGAGTTATATGCCTTGAAGGTAACGAACCGTGACGGAAGTCCCGCTTTAGGTGGTGACGTAGTAACAGATGCTAACGCTGACTTTATGCAACAAGCCGGTCGTTCAGAGCAAATGGTTAACATGGTTATGAATGCCGAAGGCTCTAAGGCTTGGGCTCGTTTGACGAAAGAGAATATCGGTCGCCAGATCGCTATCGTTTTGGATGAGATGGTTTATTCCGCTCCGAACGTAAACGATGAGATCACGGGAGGTCGTTCACAAATCACCGGTCACTTTACACCGGAAGAGGCGAAGGACTTAGCGAACGTATTGAAATCGGGTAAGATGGCTGCTTCCGTACATATCGTTCAAGAAGACGTCGTTGGTCCGTCTTTGGGACAAGAGGCTATCAATGCCGGTGTGATTTCTTTCGTTTTGGCATTGGTGCTGTTGATGGTTTATATGTGCGCATTCTACGGATTGGTACCGGGATTGATCGCCGATGGTGCTTTGGTATTGAACATTTTCTTCACGATGGGTATCCTTGCTTCTTTCCAAGCGGTTCTTACCTTGCCGGGTATTGCCGGTATGGTGTTGACGCTAGGTATGGCAGTCGATGCTAACGTATTGATATATGAGCGTACGAAAGAGGAACTTCGTGCCGGTAAGTCTTTAGGAAAGGCTATCGCCGACGGTTACAGCAATGCGTTCTCCGCTATCTTCGACTCAAACTTGACATCTATCATTACCGGTATCGTATTGTTCTATTTCGGTACGGGTCCTATCCGTGGTTTCGCTACGACGATGATCATCGGTTTGTTCGCTTCATTCCTTACAGCCGTGTTCTTGACTCGTATCGTTTATGAGGCATTGTTAGCGAAAGATAAATTGAAGAACGTGACATTCACGACTTCTCTGACGAAAGACTTGCTGACAAACCCGAAGATCAATTTCTTGGGTGCTCGCAAGGTCGGTTATTTGATTCCGGCCGCTATTATCGTATTGGGTGCTATTTCCATGATGACGATCGGTTTGAATAACGGTATCGATTTCACGGGTGGACGTAACTACGTGATTCGTTTTAATCAAGAGGTGAAGACTGACGATGTTCGTAATATGCTGGACGCTCAGTTAGACGGTTCTGTTAGTGTTATCCAGATCGGTACAGCGGATCAAGTACGTGTGTCTACCAACTATAAGATCAATGATAACGATCCTACGGTAGATCAAGAGATCGAGAATAAATTGTTTGAGGGCGTGAAATCCTTACTTCCGGAAGGAACTACATTAGATGAGTTCACGACTACTTTCATACAGAGTTCGCAGAAGGTGGGTCCTAGCATGGCAGACGATATCAAGAATAGCGCTATCTTAGCGGTAATTTTCGCCATGATCTGTATGGCCGCTTATATCCTGCTTCGTTTCCGTGATGTGTCATTCTCTGTTGGTGCGTTCGCCTCTGTTGCTACGACTACATTGTGTATCATTTCTTTCTATACCTTGTTATGGAAGGTTCTTCCGTTCTCAATGGAGGTAGACCAGACGTTTATCGCAGCTATCTTGACGATTATCGGTTACTCTATCAATGATACCGTGGTTGTATTCGACCGTATCCGTGAGACAATCGCTTTGTATCCGAAGCGTGATCGTTATCAGGTGATCAACGATGCATTGAACTCGACTTTATCCCGTACCTTCAATACATCATTAACTACATTGGTAGTTGTATTGTGTATCTTCATCCTGGGTGGTGCGACGATCCGTAGCTTTACGTTCGCTATCTTGTTAGGTATCATTATCGGTACATATTCTACTCTGTTCGTGGCAACTCCTATCGCTTACGAATTGCAGAAGAAGAAGATCAATAAGAAAGCAGCTGCTGAAGCTGGTAAATAAGAATAGATTTTAATCCGATAGAAAAGGGCTGTTCCTGGTTAAGGGAATGGCCCTTTTTGTGCTTCTAAACATAATTGTGCCGGTTGGCAAGATGAAAGAGAATGCTTATCTTGTACGCCTCTTACTTCTGCTATTTACTTACAGATTGTAAGAAAACACCTTAAAATATCATGTTATGGAAGTACGCCTAAGTAACCAATTGCCGGTTTACCCATCTTTTGTTCCCGGTATCCGCCGCGCTCCTGATCGCGGCTATTCACTTACGCCTGCACAAACAGAAACGGCCTTGAAGAATGCGCTCCGTTACATTCCCGAAGAGTTGCATGAAGTGCTGGCTCCGGAGTTTATGGAAGAGTTGATGACTCGCGGCCGCATTTACGGATACCGTTACCGGCCGGAAGGAGACTTGAAAGCTAAGCCGGTCGACCAATATAAAGGGCAATGTCTGGAGGGAAAGGCTTTTCAGGTGATGATCGACAACAATCTCAGTTTCGATATCGCTCTCTATCCATACGAACTGGTCACGTATGGCGAAACCGGGCAGGTTTGCCAGAACTGGATGCAGTATCGCCTGATCAAGCAATATCTCGAAGAACTTACTCCTGAGCAAACACTGGTCATTGAGTCCGGACATCCGTTGGGACTGTTTCGTTCCCGTCCCGATGCTCCCCGCGTTATTATTACCAACTCTATGATGATAGGCCAGTTCGACAATCAGCACGATTGGCACATTGCCGCACAAATGGGAGTTGCCAACTATGGGCAGATGACGGCGGGCGGCTGGATGTATATCGGTCCGCAGGGTATTGTTCATGGCACTTTCAACACATTACTCAACGCCGGGCGATTGAAACTCGGCATTCCGCAGGACAAAGATTTGCGTGGTCACCTCTTCGTATCTTCCGGTTTGGGAGGGATGAGCGGCGCACAACCTAAAGCGGCGGAGATAGCAGGAGCAGTCTCCATCATAGCCGAAGTAGATAGCTCGCGCATTGAAACACGCCACCGCCAAGGATGGGTGGGACACGTGACTACGGA
>OHTM01000884.1_pt1 | contig 11917 bp, 7 predicted proteins | sample 1578951 | NCBI WGS metagenome assembly OHTM01 (sample SAMEA3879605, study PRJEB24766) | human gut metagenome | biome: human-associated habitat; feature: feces | place: USA | collected 1985/1987
CCAAACAATAATCCATAGTGTTGCAATATTTGGCATAGAAAACGCGGCCGCCCATATTCTGGACAGCCGCGCGAAATTTCACACAAAGCCGCAGCATTCTCAAAAGAATAAGCTGCTGTTTCGGGTATAGCCCGGGGACGTTTTCCCGCAAGGCGAGCGCGGCACAGGCCGTAGCTGCTTTCTTTACTCGGCTATTCTACCACGCTTTATCTGCCCTGTCAAGCATTTTTTATGCGCTGCCCGGAAAAATTATGACTTTTCCTTTTTACGCCTTGATCAGCTTGCCCAGCGCAAAGGAGTAGATGCCCTTATAGGTCACCTTTTTAGGCGCAAAGCGCTTTTCGATGGCAATGGCGTAAAGGTTCAGCTGGGCGCGGTAGGCGCGCAGGAAATCGCTCTCGGCTTTGCGGCGGTCGGTCTTGTAGTCCAGCAGTTCCAGATGATCCGGGTACACCAGCACAAGGTCGGCGATGCCCTGCACCAGCACCTGCGCGTCTGCGGCAGCAGGCAGCGCTTCGTGCCCCTGTGCCGCCAGTACCGCACCGGCGGGCAGCGCGGTGATAAAGGGCAGTTCCCGCAGCACCTGCTGCGCGGCGCAGATCTTTGCAAAGGCTTCGCTTTCCACAAAGCGGCGGATGCACACCGCGTCCAGCTTTTCCGCGATCTCCGGGGCGGTCAGCTGCACCGCCACCTGACGATCCCGCTCTGCCGGGATGGCTTCGTCCAGCGTGCCCGCAGCCTTGGCTTCGGCCAGCCGGGCAAAGTCTGCGTGCTCCAGAAAAGCGTGCAGCGCCGTGCCCATCTCGGCGGCGGTCAGACCGTCCTTGGAAAGGAAGCCCGGGCGCTCCAGCGTGGTCTGCTCGGCCTTATGCACGATGCTGGTCACGCTGACCTTGGCGGGCACCTGTGCAAGCGCTGCCGCCGGGTACTGCCACGCAAAGCCCTGCCGCAGCGTTTCAACCAAGGTCGAGTCCGTTTCCGGCGCTTCGTCCGGCGTATCCGTATCTATTTCCTCGGACAGCTGTACAGCATCGTCACACACCTCGATATCCATCACGCTTTCAGTCTGCACAAACAGCAGCTCCCGGTTGCCGGAAAGCTGCCGCAGCACCCCGCCGTCCGGGTGCACCAGCAGCGCCGCCCGCAGCCAGTCGGCAAAGCTGTTGGCCTGCTGGTGCAGCGTAGCCCCCGCCCCGGCAGCCAGAAAAGCCGCCGCCTTGGCAAAGGGCTTTGCAGTCTTACCGCTGCTCAGGGGCACAGTGAGGATGAGCTTATCCTGTGCGCGGGTGAGCGCCACATACAAAAGGCGCATCTGCTCGCTGCGCAGTTCTTTGGCATGGACAGCAGCCAGCGCGGTGTAGGCGGCGGTCTTGTAAGCGCCCTCGCCGTTTTCCGGGCGCAGCCGCAGCCCCGCGCCGAAAGTGCGGTGCACCAGCACCGGCTGACGGATATCCGAGGCGTTGAACTTACGGGCTGTATCCCCCACAAACACCACCGGGAACTGCAAGCCCTTGGAGCGGTGGATGGTCATGATGGACACGCACCCCGGGTGCACCCCGCTGGGCACGGTGTCCTGTCCGGTACTGCCGGCCTGCGCGGCGGCATCAATAGCGCGCACCAGCGCCGAGATGCCGCCTGCACCGGAAGTGGCGCAGAAGGAGGCAAAGCGGCGGGCATCCTCCCGGCGGCGGGCACCGTTTTCCAGCACGCCCAGTGCCGCCAGATAGCCGGTGGAGGCAAAAATTTCTTCCAGCAGCTGCTCCGCCGGGGCGCTGCGCGCCATCTGCCGCAGGGCGGTGAGATGAGCGTAGAAATCCTTCACCTTCTCGGTAAAGGGATCCTCTGCCGGGTCCTCCAGCGCCAGCAGCAGCGCGCCGTACAGGCTGATGCGGGCGGGCTTTTTGTCCGGCTCGGCCTGCACCTGACGGCTGCGGGCGCGCAGCCGCACAAGGTCGTCCTCGGTAAAGCCGAACATGGGGCCCAGCATGGCGGCGGCCAGATAGATGTCCTGCGAGGGGTCGTCGATGACCTTGAGCAGGGCGATGAGGGGGCGGATGTGGGGCGCAAGCATCAGGTTCTCCCGGGCGTCGGCGTAGACCGGGATGCCCCGGGCCGTCAGGGCCTCGGCGTAGGCCGGAAAGTCGCCTCTCGCCGCCAGCAGGACACAGCAGTCCTCGTACTGCACCGGGCGGGTGGTGCCGCCGTCCCGCACCGGCTCGCCGGAGGCCACCATCGCCTCGATGCGGCCGGCGATATACTGTGCGTCCGTCTCGGCGGCATCGTCGGGCAGGAAGTGGGCCTCCACACTGCCCTTGTACGCGCCGGGTGCGCCGCAGACGAGGCGCTGGCCGTCGCCGTAGGCCGTGTCGCCCAGAGCGGGCGTCATGAGCTGTTCGAAGATAAAGTTGATGCCTGCCACCACCTGCGGGGCAGAGCGGAAGTTGGCGTCCAGCGCCAGCATGGCGTTTTCGCCGGGCCTGCCGTCTTCGGGCCGGGGGCGGGCTTCGCCGCCGGGCAGGAGGGGCCAGCTCTCCAGCTTTTCCCGGAAGATACTGGGGTCCGCCTGACGGAAGCGGTAGATGCTCTGCTTTAAGTCGCCCACGAGGAAGAGGTCATCCCCTGCCGGGCTGGCCAGACAGCGGTAAAGGGCGTCCTGCAGGGCGTTCGTGTCCTGATACTCGTCCACCATGACGGCGGCGTAGCCCTGCCGGATGCCCTGACACAGCTCGGTGGGCTGGCCGTCGGCGTCCCGCAGGAGCCGCAGGGCCAGATGCTCGAAGTCGCTGAATTCCAGCAATCTTCTCTCCCGCTTCCGGGCCGCAAAGCGGACGTCAAAGTCCCGCACGGCGGCAAAGAGGGCGCGGAGGCAGGGTTCGGCAGCGCGGCGGTCAAGCTCGGCTTCGTCGAGGCTGCAACTGATGAGGTCTTCGATTTTCTCAAAGAGCTTCGCGGCCTCGTCGGCCCGGGTCTTGACGGCGTCCTTGTGCTCGCCGGTGAGCCGCTTTTTCATATTTTTGAGGCCGGGGGCCTGTTCCATGCCGAGGACGTAGGGCGTCAGCCTGTCGTAGAGGGGCGTCCATTCCCCTGCCCCGGCCAGACGCTCCACCTCGCCCAGCAGGGCGGCGGAGTTTTCCAGCCGTTCGAGGGGTTCGGCGAACTTCTCATTCACTGCCGCCACGGCCTTTTCCTTGGCGGCAGTGGTCTTTTTGCTGGCCTCGGCGTCGGCCTGCGCAGTCACGAAGTCCTCCCTGCAGTCGTTCAGTGCGGCACAGAGCAGCTCCTTCGCAGCCCGGGCAGAGCGGGCGGCCTCCTGCATCAGAATATCATGCCAGCAGGTGCGGGCAAAGCCGTTCTCATCCTGCCACGGGGCCAGCATCTCGTCCAGCTTTTTATCGTAGTCCGGCAGGGCGCGGAGGAAGTCATAGACCTGCAAAACAGCCTCCCCCGCCGCCTTGTCGGTGCGGCCCTTGCCGTAGAGGTCGGCGAAGGCGCAGAAGTCCGCATCCTGATAGGCTGCTTCCAGCGTCTCGGAGAGGGCCGCGTTCCGCAGCATCTCCACGCTGCCGGGGTCGGCAGGGGTGAAGTCCGGCGGGATGTCCAGCGCCTGAAAGTGCTTGTGGAGCAGGTCGAGGCAGAAGGCGTCGATGGTGCAGATGGGGGCTCTCTGCAGCAGCATCCGCTGGCGGCGGAGGGCCGTGTTGCCCGGCTCTGCCTGACTGCGGCGGAGCAGCGCCTGCCCGATGCGGGCGCGGAGCTCTGCGGCGGCGGCGTTGGTGAAGGTGACGATGAGGAGCCGGTCGGCATCCACGGGATGTTCCGGGTCGGTGATGAGCCGGACGGCCCGCTCTGTCAGCACGGCGGTCTTGCCGCTGCCGGCGGCGGCGCTCACCAGCAGCGCACCGCCCCGGTCGTCGATGGCGGCACGCTGGGCCGGGGTCCATTTTGTCTCGCTCACTGGTCTTCCTCCTTCTTTTTATCTGAATTTTCTGGCGGTTCAAACGGCTTTGCAGGGGCATCCAGCGCCCGCTCTCCGATGCCGTCCTCATGGCAGCAGATGAAGCCGTAGTCGCACCACCGGCAGGGGCTGCGGCCCGTGACCAGCGGCTCGGCGGCGATGCAGCCGCTGTAGAGCTGTTCGCCCATCTGGGTCACAAGGTCGTCCAGATGGAGCTGGATGCGGGAGAGCTTGGCCTTGTCGGCGCGTTTCTCTTTCTGGTAGGGGCTGGGCACACCGCCCCGGAAGCTGAAGGGCAGATACCGCCCCGTCTCCTCGGCGTCCATAGCGTCGAAGACTTTCTGCTCGTCCCGGACGAGGCCGTCCAGCTTGTATTCCATGCTCCGGGCGGCCTTGCCCCGGGTGGTCGTCTCGGGGGCCGGGTCGGCCAGCAGATAGAGCACACCCGCCGGTTCCGCCCCCGTAAAGCGGCCGCTTTTATCCCGGGTCAGGCTGAACAGGTAGAGCAGCATCTGACAGTCGAGGCCGCAGTAGACTTCCCGCAGGTCGAGCTTTTTCGTGCCGGTCTTATAGTCCACCACCCGCACCCAGCGGGTGCCGTCATCCTCGATCCACTCGTCGGCGCGGTCCACGGTGCCAATGAGCTGCACCGTCCGGCCATCCGAGAGGCGGTAGGTCTGGCCCCGCACGGCGTCCTCGCCGGGGCCGATCTTCAGCTCACAGGCCACCGGTTTGAAGCTGGACTGGCGCTGCTCGTCCCGCAGGTAGCAAAGCAGGCCCGTCATGCTCTTTTTGAGGCGGGAGAGCAGATAGGCGAAGCGGGCCGTGTCCTCGGGGAGGTAGCGCTTTGCGTACTCATCTACGAGAAGCCCGGCCAGCGCCGCCATGGCCTCGTCGTCGAGGTCGAGGAAGGGCTGTAAGCCAGCGCAGGGGTTGTCAGGGCCGGGGTGGGGGTCGAGGGCCATCTGGAGCACCCAGTGCATGAGGGTGCCGCTCTGGTCGGCGGAAAGCTCCGCCCGCTTCCGGGGGCGCAGCCCCAGCACGTACTGCAGAAAATAGCCGTACCGGCAGGTGTAGTATTTTTCGAGCTGACTGGGCGAGATGCGGAGCCGCCGGCCCAGCAGCGTTTCCAGCGCCTCGAGGTCGCTGACCTGACGGGGGCTGCGGCCCGCCATCCGGCGCAGGAGGGCGAGGCCCTCGGGTTCTGCCCCGCCGGGGACATGAAGGGCCTCGGTGAGGCTGGCGCGTTCGGTCTCCGTCAGGGGCCAACCGCCGCCCAGCACGTCGAGGCCGTCGGCGGCGGTGGCGGCAAGGTCGGTCAGGTCCAGTTCCGGCGCACCCGGTCTCAGCACGTCCACGATGGGCTCGAGGGCGGCGCAGAGGGTCTGGCCCTGCCCCTTCGGCCAGCTGAGCCAGAGCCCCTTTGCCGGGGCGGTGAGGGCCTTATAAAAGCAGACCTGCTCGCGGACCACCCGGTTCTCGAAGCAGTCCGGAAGCTCGATCTCCTGCGCCATCAGGGCGTCGCGGTCGGCGTGGGTCAGCAGGCCCGTCTCGCCGGGCGCGGCGGGGAATTCGCCCTCGGAGAGGCCCAGCACAAAGACATAGTCCGGTGCGTCAAGGCGCATCTTGCCTGCGCTGGCCAGCACCACGGCGTCCAGCGTCTGGGGGATATGGCCGAGGTCGGACGAGCGCAGCAGCAGCCCGAACAGCTCTTCGTACTCGGGGATGGTGACGCTCTGGCCGCCCAGCAGGCTCGCCATCTCGTCCAGCAGTCCCATGACCACATTCCACTCCCGGGCGGCTTCCTCGGCGGCGGGGATGCCCCGCTCGGCCCGGATGGCCTCCACCTGCGCGGCCTGAGCGTCCTCCGCGCCCAGCTCCTTCAGGCAGAAGTAAAGGGCGCGGCTCATCTGCTCGGCGTTGGCAGAACGGAGCTTCGCGCGCAGGCCGTCGGCGGCGGTGATGAGAAGGGCGCGGGCCTTTTCGGCCCGGGCAAGGTTTTCTCTGTCCTCGTCGGTGGGCTCCACATCGCCGAAGCCCCGGGGGTTCTTCTCGAAGGGTGCGCGCCACGCCGCCGCATTCGGCGACCAGGTGTAGGCGTAGTTCTCGAGGGCGCAGACCTCTTCCTCGGTGAGGGCGCAGAGGCCGGTCTTGGCCAGGGTGGTGAGCTGTTCCGTCAGTTCCGCACCCCGGGCAATGGCCAGCAGACACCGCACCGCCGTGGCCGGGGCGCTGAACTCGGGCGTCGTCGGCTCGTCGCAGTAGAGGGGGATGTCCGCCATCCGGAACTCGTACTTCACGGCGGCGCGGTATTTCGAGATGTCGCGGCAGACCACCGCCACCTTCCCGCAGCGGACGCCCTGCCGCATGAGGCGGCGGATGGCGGCAGCGGCGGCGCGGGCTTCTTCCTCCCGGCTGGGAGCGGCGAATAATTTTATTTCCGGACAGGCCGGAGGCGGGTCACACCGGCCCGCGGCCAGCAGCTGGGCCGCTGCGGCGAGGCCGGGGGCGTCGGCGTGGCGCATATCCCGGCGCAGCAGTTCCGGCACGGCCACCGCAGTGCCGTTCCGGCGGGCCAGCTGGCGCAGCTGCGCCGCCACCTGCTTCGCGCCGGAGAAAAGGCTCATGTCCCCCGGCACGAGAGGGGTGCCGTCGTCGCAGAGGGCCACCGTCACGGTGGGCAGCGAGGCCAGCAGAGCGCCCATCAGCCGCTTTTTCGGGGCGTTGAAGGTGTCGAACTCGTCGATAAAGACGGCCCTGTCCCGCAGGAACTCCGGCAGTTCGCCCCGGGCCAGTGCGGCCTCGAGGCGGGATGCGGCCAGCTCCAGCCGGTCGGAGGGGTCCATGCCTGTCCCGGCCAGCAGGGTCTCGTAGCCCTGAAAGATGAGGGCCAGTTCGCTGAGTTTGGCGCTGTCGGTGCCGCAGTCCTGCGCCAGCTCATAGAGCTGCTGGCCCGAGAGACCCGCGCTCTTGAGTTCGTCGATGGTCTCGGCGGCCATCTGGCAGAAGGCGGCCGAACGGCGGTGGCGGTAATAGTAATGGACATTGTCCTGCAGTTCCTCGAGGGCGCGGCGCACCAGCACGGCCCGGCCCGCGTCGCTGAGAGTCTGGACGGCAGAGCCGCCCTCCGCCGACAGGATATGCTCGGCGAGGCTGGTGAAGGAAAAGCTCTCCACCAGTCCACTCAGCGCGTCGCCCAGCTCCCGGTGGATGCGGCCCTCGGTGGACGAGGTGAACTGCTCCGGCACCAGCAGGATGCTCTTCTCCCCCGCCTCGGCCCGCGCCCGGATGCGCTGGTACAGCAGGGTGGTCTTTCCGCTGCCGGAGCCGCCTAAAAGTAGTTTTAACATGGTGAATCTCTCCGTTGGGTCAGTTTTTTATCGTGGGAGCCAAAAGCCTCTCCCTTTGGGAGAGGTGTCACCGAAGGTGACGGAGAGGGCTAGCCCGGCATGACAGAACCACCGCACAGCGATAAGCAGAAGCCTTTGTCAGGGCGATACCATCGCTGCGCCTGAGTCTCGCTGTCCGCGTCCTTGCCCTCTCAGTCACGCCGCGGCGTGACAGCTCCCCCAAAGGGGGAGCCATTGGCAAGCCGGTTTTGGTCGTGCTGGACGCCTGAGGCCCACTGTGGCGCAAAAGACCGGGCCTCGCGCTCAGACTTAATATCAGCTATCATTGTACCACAAAATTGCAGCGACATCTATTCTGTGGTACAATGAAGAAAAAATCATCTCAGAAAGAGGACACCTGCATGAAAATTTTAGCAGTAGATTACGGCGACAGCCGCACCGGCCTCGCCACCTGCGACCGCACCGAGTTCCTGACTTCCCCCATCACGCCTCAGATCACCGTCAAGGCCCGGGACAAAGTCGCCGCCAGGGTCTGCGAGGTGGCAAAGGAGATCGAAGCCGAGCTCATCGTCATCGGCCTGCCGCTGAACATGGACGGCACCGAGGGCGAGCGCGCCCGCAAGAGCCGCAAGCTGGCCAAAACCGTTGAGATCTGGAGCGGCCTGCCCGTCCGGATGTGGGACGAGCGCCAGACCACCTGCGCCGCTGCTGACCTCCTCGACGAAAGCGGCACCTTCGGCGCAAAGCGGAAAAGCATCCTCGACTCGGTGAGCGCGACGGTCATCCTGGACGACTACATCCAGTGGCGGAAGGAGCACCCGGGGGAGGTCTGAACGCCCCCGCCGCCCCTGTGGCAAAGTTTCTTTGCGAAGTCCGGACAGTTTGTTGCAAAGTCCACAGAAAATCGTCGTTTTCCGGTTTGTTTTCACAATTTTCCTGAGCCGAATTTGTATAGTTTTCCAGCTTGACAGCACCGGCTCTTCTCCGATAAAATGAGGGTAGAAGAACCCCCTGACCAGATGGCCGGAGAGGACGCTTCTTCATGAGAAAAAACAACTGGACTCACCAAAACAAAAACGATTGGAGGCGACCCACATGACAAAACTGAGAAAGCTGACCGCCCTGCTTCTGGCCGGTGCACTGACCCTTCTGCTCCTGACCGCCTGCAGCGGTGGCGGCGGTTCTTCCGGCCCGGAGGCCCAAGCCGAAGCCGAAACCAAGGTGATGAAGGCCATCAACGACGACCGCGCCAACGGCCGCGCCGCGCCCCTGAGCAATGACCCTGATATGCAGCGTATCGCCAAAAAAAAGCTTGCCGAAGCCAATCTGGACGCCAATCTGAACGGCAGCATTGGAAAATATAAGTTCTACCACGACGTAAAGTACGATAGAGAAACTTCGACCCTGACCCTCATCGCCCAATACGATTATCAGAACACCAAGCTGGATGATCTCATCGGTTGCATCACCGAGGGCAATAAGTCTTCTAACCTGAATTTCAATCATTCCAGTAAATGGACCAAGGTAGGCGTAGCAGCCAAGATCCATAATGGGAAGACCTACATCGCCATCACTCTGCAGGTAAAGACGACCTGACCTGTCCCTTTTTCCCCATAAACGCAGATCACCCGCCAGTTGGCGGGTGATTTTTTTGCAGCCGTCCCACCGCCCGGAGGGCGGAAAACCAGCTTCTTATTCGTATTTCGTGATGGTCACGCTGTTGATGGTGATGGGTTCGGTGGGGCGCTGAGCTTCGTCCACGCCGGTCTGGGCGATGGTGATATTGGACGACTACATCCAGTGGCGGAAAGAGCACCCGGGGGAAGTCTAAGATTCCCAAGTGAGTCGTAAATTGTCTGTGCGGCGCTTGACTTCTCCGATAAATCGCGTATACTAGAGTCAGGAACATAAATACCACGTCCAACACCCCAAAAAGGAAAAACCCCCTCGGAGATCCTACCTCCAAGGGGGCTTTTCACTTAATCGGGCTTACGGTCATCGCTGTGCCGGTCAAGCCACTTGCAAACAACGTGTCCTACGATGTTTGCCGAGACCGACACCAAGAACATAAATAGATACTCCACATCCTTCACCCCCTTTCCCGTAAGGATAGCGGGGATGAACCGCATTCTCATTATATCATAGCTTTCGACAAAAAGATACACCAAAAACAAAAGGGACGCTTCCGCGTCCCTTTCGTTTTTTACTGATACGTTTCAATGCTCACGCTGTTGATGGTGACAGCCTCCGTCGGGCGCTGATTCTCGTCCACGCCGGTCTGGGCGATGGTGTCCACCACCTCCATCCCTTCGTACACCTGCCCGAAAACAGTGTCGGTGTAGTCGAGGTAGGGTGCGCCGCCCGCCGTCTGATAGGCGTTCACCACGTCGGCCCGCCAGCCGGCGGCGTTCATCTGGTCGATGAGCTCCTGCGTCACCGAACTGCTGCCCGGCAGGGTCTCCATGACATAGAAGACGCTGGCGCAGTCGCCGGAGGCGTCCGCTGCGGCACAGAGTGCGCCGGAATAGTGATGGAGCTTATCGGTGGTCTCGGCGGAGAAACGGTTCCCGTTCCAGATGGTGGTGCCTTTGCCGTCCGCGCCCTGCCCGGCCTCCACCACGAAGTCCTTCTCCACCCGGGTGACGGTCAGGCCGTTGTAAAAGCCCTGCTGGGCCAATGTCGTGAAATTCTGCACGGCCTGTGGGGCCTCGGTGGAAAAAAGCACTGCTTTGAACACGCCTGCCGAGGTATCGAACACCGCGATGGTGTCCCCCGCCGCCGGGTGGGTGAACTGCAGCTCTGCCGACTCCACCGCCGGGCGGCTGACCGTCTGCACCGTGCCAGCCTTCCCGCCCTGGATGCTGGAGAGGATATTGTCCGCACTGCACCCGGCCAGAACTGCCGTCAGGGCCAGTGCCGCCATTATTTTTTTCAAGGCTCTCATGATCGGGCCTCCCTGTCCATATATTATAGCAAAGATGGCTTTTCAAAAGCTATCGCTATAGTATATCACATTCCGGTCCGGGAAGCGAGAGGGAAAAGCGTGAAAATTTGTTATTGGATTTCTATGCGAAAAACATCTTGACGAGCGGGCAAAAAAACGCTACACTATAGGCGTACCCGGAACCCACAGCTCAGAGGGAGCAGAGAGGGCAGGGTGTGACAGTTATCCCATTTTTTAGATATTTGACAGGAGAACGTGACTTATGGCAGAAGATATGAACAAGTCCGCCGCTGAGACCGAAGAGGAATATCAGCCCGACCTGATGACCCTCGAGGATGAGGACGGCAATGAGGTCACGTTTGAAGTGATCGACGCTCTGGACCATAAGGGCGTGCATTACCTGGCCGTTGTCGAATACGCCGAGAATGAGGAAGACCTGGACGAGGACGCCCAGCTGGTCATCCTGAGCGTCGGCGAGGACGACGAGGGCGAGTATCTCGACGTGGTCGAGGACGATGAGACCCTGCTGGAAGTCAGCAAGCTGTTCGAGAAGCGTCTGAGCGACCAGTTCGAGATCGAGTGATCTTTCAGCAAAGACTTCCTGCCCGGCGCGATTTGTTGCGGTTTATATGATCCTACTAATCATCCAACGGGAGCTTGGAGTTCGTCGGTGGATTGCAGACCTCCCCGTCATGGGTCGACCATGAAGGCTCGATGAGGAAGCGCGAAACCGGAGACAGAGCACCCACCTGTCCGCAAGGGTAGGTTTGATTGCCGCAGACGACCGGGCGGGATTCTTTATAGGTTTTCAAAAAGGCTCTCGTGCCGTATTTCCTGCCGGCATGAGAGCCTTTTTCTTTTGTCTCTATTCCCCGGTCTCGTCCGTGAACAGGCCCGGGATGCCGCAGACAGCGGCCACACCCACCAGCGTGAACACGATGCGTGACCAGATGGACGCGCTGCCGCCCAGCAGCCAGCCGACGAAGTCGAACTGGAACAGGCCCACAAGACCCCAGTTGATGCCGCCGACGATCATGAGGTCGATGTCGACAGTCAGGCTCTTGTCGCCCTGGGACGCCTTGTTGCTGCGCTTCGAGAAATGGACTTTCTTGAGCTCGTCAATTCTCGTGCGCCCGCCGTCGTTTGCGTAGGAGACAACGATCGACGGAATTTCCAGCTTGTAGAACGCGAGCCCCTTGGACTTGCAGTAGTCCAGGAGATCGTCATAGTCGTCGCGGAGCATGGAGATTTTGCCGGACGCCTTATAGTTGCCGGTGCCGTAGCCGCGCGGCATAGAGCCCTTGCCGTAGGTCTCCTCCTTCTCCTGCTCGTCATCATAGCTGATCTCCTGGAGCTGGAGCACAAGACCCGGGAACTTGACGTCAACGTCAGCCCAGTCGTAGGCTTTCCCGTTTACTTTGAGCATGGTCTTTTCCTCCTTCCATTAACTTTCCGCCAGAGCCGCGCGTCCCAGGTCGATCTCGACCTCGCGGATATAGCCACGGGACAGATAGCGGATTTTGATACGCATGGTTTCATCTTCGAGGAAGGTCTCCTCCTGTCCCTCGACAACGGTCGTCTCATAGGAGCTGATCTCCTTGTCCTCCACCATGCGGTCAAGCGGCACGCTGATGAACTTCGCCCGCGCGTCCAGCTCGCCCTGAATGT
>OHTM01000891.1_pt1 | contig 11813 bp, 7 predicted proteins | sample 1578951 | NCBI WGS metagenome assembly OHTM01 (sample SAMEA3879605, study PRJEB24766) | human gut metagenome | biome: human-associated habitat; feature: feces | place: USA | collected 1985/1987
AATACCATAAAGGTCACGAACAGCGGCACTACCTTATACTTAACCATTTTAGCAAGGCGCATGCAGAGCCAGCGGAAAAATCCGACTCTCGCCATTCCCTCTACCATGATCATCATTCCCGCTACGAATACGATCGTCTCCCAGTTAATGCCGCTGGAAGTCTCCGCGGACTGTCCCGCCGTATACCAGAAATGACTTGTAAAAAAGCTGCCTAAATTCAAGGTCTCCCACACTGCACCCATACTGTGCATTCCCAGTCCGAATACCAGCACCAGCGTCAGCAGACCGCAGCCCAGTGTAATAACGTGTCTCTCCCATACTTCCAGAACGATCAGGACAAACATTGCTATAAATATAACTACTGCAAGTATCTGTGCTATCACTTTTCCTGCCTCCTCGTTAGTTTTTCTTATAAACGTACAAGAGTAGATTGTATCTGAAAAAGCAGGGGAAGTCAATCATTCTTTGGGAGGCTATGCATAAATATTCCGTTAAAGTTTTCCGGATCATTCATTCCGGAAGCTTTCGATATCGTTCTTACCCACATAGCGTAAGAACATGCGGCGCATGTCGATACCGCTCTCTCCGAAATATAATTTCATGTATTTCTCACCGTCCTGACGAATGGGCAGTGTTACAACACGTTCCATGGTCTGACCTTCCGTGCCGTTAAGGGTCACGGTCTGTTGTAATGTATTGTTCAGGAACACGGAGATCGGCAGCTGCGCCAGTTCTCCTAACGCAGAACTCATCCGGAATACCAGTTCATATCTTCCGATCCTGGAGAAATGCAACTGGTATACCGCACTTGTGCCCTTCTTCGTGGACAGCTTCTCCAACGGAAGGTCTATGTCCTCTAAAAGCTTCGGTTCCGGAAGTTCCAGACGCGCCAGCACCTGTCCGCTGTCTCCTGCGCCCTCGGTGCTTATCGGATTGTGAAGCTCCGTGCATTCCTCTTCCTCTCTGTCCAGAAACCGTTCCATAGCAACGGAACGTAACAGGAAACCACAGATATTTGCCGCATTCCGTGTAAGCTGTGCTCTGGTCAGTCTGCCATCTGCCAACCCTTCCGCGGTATTGTCCCCCGCGGAGTTGGATGCCGCATCCGCTACGACCATATAGATATCGTTCTGTGCCCGCACCATGGGAATCGTCTGTCTGCCAGAGCCGGGCTCACCCTCCTCGTTGATCTTTGCCCACCAGTCAGTCATCACAATGCCCTGATATCCCCATTCCTTACGGAGAATAGTCGTGAGGAGATCATAGTTGCCAGCTGTCCACAGTCCGTTTACCGGTCCGTAAGTAGACATGATGCTGTAAGCGCCACCCTGTTTCACCGCAATCTCAAAGCCCCTCAGATAGATCTCCCGCAGTGCTCTCTCCGATACAATGCTGTTGGCATCATGACGCTTGAATTCCTGATTGTTACATGCAAAATGCTTGATGGTGCCGGTGACACCGTATTTTCCCATGCCGGTCAGCTGTGCTGCTGCCATGATACCGGTGAGATACGGGTCTTCCGAAAAATACTCAAAATTACGACCGTTCAATGGATTCCTGTGGATATTGATGCCGGGTCCTAAAAGCGTATCGATCTTGTTCTTCCGAAGCTCCATGCCCTCCATCTCATACAGCTCCTCCACCAGCTCCGGATCAAAGGTGCAGGCAAGCAAGGTGCCGTTAGGCAGGGCATATGCCATGGTGCCGCAATCCATACGGATACCGGAGGGTCCGTCCGAACAACAGGCTATAGGAATCCCAAATCTCTTCAGTCCTTCTGTCACTCCGCCGAAGGCTGCTGCCGTACCCGGAGTCACTTTCGGGGAGCACATGCCCTCTCCGCGGGTCATACAGATCAGGTCTTCGTCCGACAATTGTGTCAGAAACTGTTCCAATGTGATTTTTCCATCCAATACATCCGCCAGCTTCCAGCCACGGTCTCCCGCATACTCACTCTGCGTAGGTCTCTCCTTAAGAATCCTGTCCGCCAGATCTATCGTTCGTAAAGGTACATCTTCCCAGTTTGCAATGGCATGATCCTTTTCCTCGAAAAAGAAAGGTTTCAGGCGCTTAAACTCCTGTACCGGTGCCATTGCTTCCGTCACCATCCGCACTACCCGAAGCTCTGTCAGGGTCGCCTTGCCAGCCTCTGCCGCACTTCGCACATCGGTTCCGGCATAGAAGATATAGTCTCCCTCTTCCAGTACATAGCAGGATTTATGTCCGGTGACACCACTGTCATCATAGGAAGCATACTCCGTCAGCTCTGTTTTCAGCAGCAGTTCTTCTGTCTCACCCGGCTTCAGTTCTTCTGTCTTCGCAAATGCAGCCAGCTGGCGCAGAGGCTTTCCTAATTTCCCCTGAGGTGCTTCCAGATACAGCTGCACAGTCTCTCTGCCGGATACTCCCCCGACATTGGTTACTTTTGCAACTGCCGTGACTGCCGTGCCCTGTACGGAGAATCCCAGGATCTCTGTCTGGAACTTCGTATAAGATAATCCAAATCCGAAAGGATACTTCACCTTATCTTTCGCAAAGGTTTCAAAATAACGATATCCTACATAAATATCCTCAGTATAGAAATTCTCCACCGGATCTCCGAAATTTTCCGTGGAAGGATAATCTTCAATATCTTCTGCAATCGTGTCACTTAATTTACCACTGGGATTTACTTTGCCGGTCAGAACGTCTACACAGGCCCTGCCACCCTCCTGGCCTCCCTGCCAGATATAGAGTACTGCCTGCGGCTGATACCGGTCTACCCATTTCATATCTATAATGTTGCCGACATTCAGTACCACGATCGTATGCTCAAAAGCATGACATACATTACGAAGAAGCTCCTCCTCCAATGCTGTCAGCAGATAGCTTCCCTCCGCCGCACTGTTATCCTTATCTTCCCCGGCAGTACGCCCGATGACCACGATCGCTGCATCCGACTGCCCGGCTGCCCGCACCGCCAGTTCTTCATCTACGGGCATCTCCTCCTGATTCCAGGGTTCCATGGCCCAGCCTTCTCCCACATCAAAGGGATGCTCCTTCAGCCACTCACGGTACACCTGCTCCAGCGCTTCGTTTACCTGTATTATTCCATCTTCTTTCAGGCTGTCAATGATATTCGTGACATAAGGAGCATTGACCATGCCGCCGGAACCTGTGCCGCTCTTGTAATGCTCAAACTGTGTTCTTCCGAATACAGATACTCTCTGTCCCCTGCGTAACGGTAAGGTATCCTCTTCATTCCGCAGCAGCACACTTCCTTCTGCCGCCACGCGTCTTGCCAGCTCCGCATACTTCTGATAATCCAGTGTATATTTCATTCGTTCAATGACTCCTTCCTGCAAACAACCTGTTATTGTTGACATCATTATACCGAAAGGAAGAAGTTTTCTCAATAGAAAAAGACACTGGAGAAAGTCTCCAGTGTGCTCAGAAGATAAGCCGGACTACAAATTCCTCGTCTTCCATCCGGAACTGATACTGTCCGTTGAGTTTTTCCACATAGTATACGATACTCCGAACCCCCAGACCATGTCCGGAACGCTCTGTGACCGGAATTCCATCCGTGAATACCGGCATTATCTGCACCGGATTTTTCACCATGAGCAGCAGATGCCCTGCCTTCTCCGACAGAGACAGCTCAATCCTTCGTCTGCTCTCCGGCAGCTCCTGTACCGCATGCATGGCATTTTCCAGTACATTCGACAGGATCGCACAGAACATCATTTCCGAACAGGGGAGCTTCTCTCCGATCGTGACCTGTGTATCCCAGGGAATTTTCTGCTCCTCAAATCGGGTATTATATGTAGATAGCACCGAATTCACCATTTCGTTCCTACAATATGCCTTAATGACAGTATCATCATAGGTCTGGCTGACCTCATTGAGATATTCCAGCGCTTTTTCACAATCTCCCTGCTGGATCAGAGTCCTCAGGACGGCCATATGATGTCTCGTATCATGCCGCAGGATTGACATCTTTTTCTCGCTTTTCCTTGTATTGTCCATCTCCGCCTGAAAAGAATTCATCTGCATACGGATCAACTCATTATACTGCTCTGCCTTGCTCTTCATCTCGTATTCCCGGAAATACACCAGCAAAAAAATCAGATACGACAGACAGATGGCAAATCCGAGAAATTCCGGCACCGCCCTGTTGCCGGTATAAAGCAGACTGGAAAACTTCGTCGTGGCATAGTCAAAAATATAATACACCAGCGGCAGACTTCCGATCAGCAGTAATTCCCGATTCGTCTTGGTCAACAGCATCGCCGTCGTCTGGCAGACATAGCGGCACAATACCCAAAATACCACCAGCGTCACCACGATACGGCAGGCGTAATAGCACCACTCTTTTCCTGTTACCGACAGTACGAACAACCCCATCCAGTTACTGCACTGGCAGCACAAATAGGCAGTGAAAATAGAGATCAGGGACGGTAATATTCTGAATTTATAATAGAGCACCAGCATCAGCAATAGCGGCACGTGAACGATCAGTGGGTATATCTGATCCATCATCTCCGGACCCAGCACAGATACGCAGACCATATATAATCCCCCGGAAATCACTGCCAATAGCAACAACTTCCCTACATTCGTTTTGTCCTTCTTCACACCCAGAAAAAAAGCCGACAGGAAGATGCCGAACAGCATAGTCGTAATATTATGTGTATATGTCAGAATTTCCAGTATCATAGGAGCTCCTCACTTTTATTTCGTAAGTTCATAGATGCTTTTTACAGCTTTACTTTTACAAAATCATGTTCCATGGCAGGAAGCACCTTTTCGATCAGATCCGCCGTCCGCATCCGGAGGCTGGAGGTATTGATGCAGGGGTGGCATCCGAAATATTCGCTGTTCAGCACCTCTTCATCGATCAGCAGCTTCACCTGATGTTCCTTATCGTTCATCAGACCGAGTACACTGACAGAGCCGGGGGTGATATCCAGGAATTTCTCCATGTATTCCGGCTTGGCAAAAGAAAGCCTGGCCGAGCCGATCTGCGCCGACAGATCCTTGGTGTGGAACACCTTGGTATCCGGGATCATCAGCAGATAAAATGCGGTCTCCTGACGGTTGCACAGGAACAGATTTTTGCAGACCATGGATTTCAGGATCTCATCCACTTCCTTACAGTCCTCCATGGTCATTGCGGGTGCGTGATCCACGCGGTCATATTCCACACCTAAGCTGTCCAGCAGGTCATAGGTGCGTATCTCTTTGTCCAGTCTGCCTGTGGTATCGGCAGGTCTTCCTTTTTGCAATACTAATGTCATTGTCTTTTCCCCTTTGTTGTCTAGTAACCGATGGTGTCGTTTACGAGAATCACATGGATCCTGTCCGTATGTCTGGAATATCTCGTGATCAGGAACTGGCAGCAGATGGTATCCGGAGACTTACAATCGAAGCATTTTCCGGTTTCTTTGCAGGGAGTCTTGATGTCGAATCTCTGGGCATTGATAGGTGCAGCCACGTTTCTCGCACGCTTCATGGCGCTGTCTAAGTCTGCGCAGACCTTGTTCATGCCGACGATGAAGATTACTTTCCTCGGTCCCTGGGCTATGCAGGAGACACGGTTGGAATTGCCGTCGATATTGACCATGACACCGTCGCTGGTGATGGCATTGGCGCTGGAAAGGAAGATATCCGCATCGTAAGCTGCCATAAGTCCTGCTCTGGCATCCATCTTAGAGCGGTCGATATAGTGGTAATTACCTGCTTCCAGTGCGGAGATCAGTCCGATCTCTCCGGCACTCATGCATCCGCCCATGGCGATGGTGCTTCCCTCCGGGATCAGCTCCAGTGCCTGTTTCAGCGCAGCCTCTTTATCCTCTGCGTAATAACCTGACATGTTGCGGGACTGTAATCCCTTGATCACTGTTTTGGCCAGCTGTTCATTTCTTTTTCTGATCATTTCGTTCATCTCTTAACCTTCCTGCCTTTCCGTAATCTGCAAACTTTATTCCTGAGAACCAGATTCTTATTGACATCATTTTATCAAAAAAATAATTCTGTGTATAGCAACCATTTTATATTTGACAATACTTTTCGCATATGCTAGGATATTTCCAATATTAGGGAGTAGTTCACATCGGATAACCGGTGTTGTGTTGGTCGTCATCACGTTAGTGAAGCCACAGGCAGTCGCTAACCGGGCAGTACACTTCTACAGAAATGGAACGAGACTTTTATTGTATATTTATCATGCAATAAAAGTCTTTTTTTGCGTGATAAACAAAGGATCCGGGTACATTATTTAAGAAGGAGGATTTGTATATGACACAAAAAAACATCTGGAATATTTCTGTAAAAGAGCTCATGGAAAAATATCAGGTGACAGAACAGGGGCTTACTACTGCCCGCGCGGAGGAACTTCGCCTGGAAAAAGGTGAAAATATCCTGCAAGAGAGTAGGCGAAAAAGTATACCGGAAGTATTTATCAGTCGGTTTGCTGATCTGCTTGTAGTAATCCTGATCATTGCAGCAGCGATCTCCATGTTTTCCGGCAATGCGGAGAGTACCATTGTAATCCTTCTGGTACTGGTGATCAATGCCATCCTGGGCACCCTGCAGCATGTAAAGGCCCAGCGTTCTCTGGATAGTCTCAGGCAGTTATCTTCGCCCGGTGCAAAAGTCATAAGAGACGGTGTAAAACGGGAATTTCCATCGAAAGATATCGTGCCGGGAGACATTGTCGTATTGGAAGCGGGTGACATGATCGTGGCCGATGGACGTATCCTGCACAGCTATTCGCTGCAGGTCAATGAAAGCTCTCTGACAGGCGAGTCTGCCAATGTAGAGAAAACAGATGCCATTATAGAGGGTGATGTGGCACTTGCTGACCGGGCAAATATGGTCTATTCCGGAAGTCTGGTCACCTACGGACGCGCTGAAATGCTGGTGACTGCTACCGGCATGGAGACGGAGCTGGGTAAGATTGCAGGACTGATGAATGCAGCCAAAGAGCGCAAGACACCGCTGCAGGAGAGCCTGGACAAGTTCAGCAGCAGACTTGCCATACTGATCATGATCATATGTGCTGTCGTATTTTGCCTGTGTATCTATCGCCGGATGACGTTGTTGGACTCCATGATGTTTGCAGTGGCACTGGCTGTTGCTGCGATCCCTGAGGCACTAAGCTCCATTGTGACCATAGTGCAAGCCTTTGGTACGCAGAAAATGGCAAAGGAAAATGCTATTATCAAGAATCTGAAAGCTGTGGAAAGTCTGGGCTGTGTCTCTGTCATCTGCTCTGATAAGACCGGAACACTAACACAGAATAAAATGACAGTGCAGCAGATTTATATAGAAGACCGGTTATACGAGCCGGATCAGCTTGACCTTTTGAATCAGACACATCGCTATCTGCTCTACGACGCTGTCCTCAACAATGATTCCAGTATCGTCGATGACAAGGGCATCGGTGACCCTACAGAATACGCGCTTTTAGAAATGTTCCGAAGGATTGAGGCGGATACATCTTCTATTTTGAAAGAAGCAAACATGCATGAAGATATCCTCAGGCAGAACATGCAGCGTCTTGAGGAAGTACCTTTTGATTCCGACAGAAAGCTGATGAGTACGAAATATATGCTGCATGGTGTACCCACGATCCTTACCAAAGGTGCTGTGGATGTTCTCTTAGACCGCTGTGACTATGTGCGCTGCCGCGACGGTATCCGTCCTATGACGGAAGCTGAAAAAGACAAGATCCGTATGAAGAATCAGCTTTTTTCAGAAAATGGCCTGCGTGTATTGTCTTTTGCTTACAAGGAATCGGAGGAAAATCTCGACATCCATGCGGAGTATGGCTATACCTTCCTGGGCCTGATCTCTATGGTAGATCCTCCAAGAGAGGAATCTGCGGCTGCTGTTGCAGCTTCCAAGAGAGCCGGCATCCGTCCGGTCATGATCACCGGTGATCATAAGGTAACAGCAGTGGCGATCGCCCGCCGGATCGGAATATACGAAGAAGGAGACCTTGCACTGACAGGTGCGGAGCTGAATGCCATGAGCGACAGCGAACTGGAGGAACAGATCGCAGAAATCTCCGTCTATGCCAGAGTATCTCCCGAGAACAAAATCCGGATTGTAGAGGCATGGCAGCGCAGAGGTAATATTGTCTCTATGACAGGAGACGGTGTGAATGATGCTCCTGCATTGAAAAAGGCAGACATCGGTGTCGCTATGGGAATTACCGGGACAGAGGTATCCAAGGATGCCGCAGACATGATTCTGTCAGATGATAATTTTGCAACGATCATCAAGGCAGTGGCAAACGGGCGTAATGTATACAGAAATATCAAAAATGCCATTTTGTTCCTGCTGTCCGGTAATACTGCCGGTATCTTAGCAGTATTATACACATCCCTGATGGGACTTCCTGTGCCTTTTACACCGGTACATCTGCTGTTCATCAACCTGCTGACCGATTCTCTTCCGGCCCTGGCAATCGGCATGGAACCGGCAGATGACGACCTTCTGAAGGAAAAGCCCAGGAATCCGCGGGAAGGAATCCTCACCAGAGGTTTTATGATTACGATGATAACACAGGGTCTGCTGATTGCAGCAGCCTCCATGACAGCTTATCACATCGGACTGGCCGTCAGTTCGGCTATGGCCTCCACTATGGCTTTTGCCACACTGACACTGTCCAGATTGTTCCATGGTTTTAACTGTCGTGGCAGCGAATCCATCTTCCGGCTAGGACTGACCTCGAACCGCTACAGCCTCTATGCTTTCGCTGCGGGAGTCTCTTTACTGGCACTGGTAATCTTCATCCCGGGACTGCACAGTGTATTCAGCATAGCCGCTCTGCCTACGACAGCACTCGGTCAGATCGTAGGGCTCTCTCTGCTACCGACCGTGCTGATACAGATAATGAAAATCATCAGATATAAATAATTGATTTAATCAATAGCTTCCACAGACTGCAATCTTTCCTTTTTTACCTTCAGATATTCTTCCGCATAATGCGTCTCTTCGTCTGTTGTCAGAATGACCTCCTGTCCCTGCGGCATATCAATATCCGTTGCCACAAGCAGGAGGGAATCCTCCTTCAGCCAGCTTTCCAGCCCTGTGAAAAACTGCGGGTCGTAGTGATCTGCCCCTTTCAGCTCATTATGATATCTGTCAAAGGAATAGTTCACGGGAGACAGTACATTATAGTCATAATAGCAGACACCCTGCCCCGACCAAAGGCTTGTCGTTACCAGATAATCGTAACCATCCTTTTGTGTGAGGAATATCTGTACGTTCCCCGCATGGGCAATGGCGAATTCCTGCGACCACAGAGGAATGATTCCATATTGTCCATCTCCCAGATACTCGTAGACCTCTACCGTTCCCCAGTTTCCTGCCTTATGCAGCGCTTCCGTGAGCTCCTCGTTTTCCTCCTCCAGATAGACCTTCGTTACGACCTTTTCCTTGTAACCGTTATGGGTCAGATCATAATATCCGGTATAGACCTCTGTCATATCCGGTTCTTCTTTTTCGATATTCTCCTCTTCCAGATAACGAGAATATGTTTTTTGTACCGAAAAATCTCCCAGAGAAAAATTACCATCTTTTTGCATGGATACCGGTGCCGTTATATTAAAGCCAGTCTCATAAACCAGGTCCGCCATCTCGTTCATATTTATGCCAACCCCTACATTTGCAAAGGGCTGTCCTCCACGAAAATCATACCGGATCTGCGCCCCCACACCGATGCTTTTATAAGTGTATCCTTCCAGTTTCTGCAACAGACGGGTCTGATCCAGATCAATACTCTTCTGAGCATCTATCTTTCCGTTTTTATCCAGGAAATCCACATGAAGTGTATGAAACTTCTCGTCTAACGTATCCGCCGCAAGGATCCGGCTTTCAAAATCTTCGACCACCTGTGTATATTCGGAGACCTTCGGAGTTCCTTTCTGTACATCTACATAATACAGTCCTTCCACATGGACACCGGTTCCTGTCCCCTGTATGGTAGAAATATAGTACTCCTTGTCGCCATCCCCATCATAATCTGCAGCCTCTACCGCAGGTGGTGCCGAATACATGTTTTGCCAGGGGATCTCCACCCGGTATTCCTCGTCGCCGTCATGAATCACCAGGCAATCTTCTGCACCGTTGCCCCAGACACTGACAGACTCGTCATAAGAATATGACAGCACCCCATATTCTCCTTCCGGCAGTTCCCGGGCAGCATTGACCGAGACCTGATCTGCCAGGGTTTTCTCCTGATATAGTCCGGTCTGGTAAGTAAGTTTCTCCGTCTCAGGTTCCGTTGTCGTCTCCGGGATCGTCTGTGAGGTGGCTGTAGCGGTTTCCTGACCGACTTCCTCTGCCTGAGCAGATTCGGTATCAGAGATTTCCAAAGCGTCCCTACTGCTGCCACAGCCTGTCAGAGAAAATGCCACGATCAATGCCAATAATCCGCTACTTATTTCTTTGTGAAGCTTTCTTTTGTACATACGCCCTCCCCCTATAGCCGGTAAATACAGTTTCTATCTTTATCATATCTAACGAATCTGGCAAAGTAAAGCCCAAAAAAGTCCAAAAAGTGCCGACACCATGCTTTTCGGTATCGGCACCTTTTCTTTTTAAAATGCTGAAAATCACTCTGAAGACATTGTAACACCTAAAGCCAGCTTTAGATCAAGAATTATTGTTTTACATATCTCTGATTTTTACTATTTGGCTTTTCCGGCAATGTCATTTTTATTAGGCCCAACTCTATGGCCGGCTTGATATAATTTTTTCGAAATGTTTCCTTGGATTTCAAATGCAGTGCCTCCATGATCGCATTAGCGGTATAGGGAACGTCGTACTCCATTACTTCCAACATCCGTTTTACATATTCTGACATATTTTCATTTGTCTTATTTACCTGTATGATAACTTCATCTAATACCTGATCTATCATTCTTAACATAAATTCTATAAAAACATCTGAATTTCCATTCACATGGCATTTTGCTATTGCATCATAATATTCTGCCTGGAATCTTTCAATCTGGCTTTCCAACGGAATATATTCAAACACATTTCTCCAACGGTATAGCATTACCGTATGCCATAATCTGGCCATTCTTCCATTTCCGTCTGCAAAAGGATGTATAAACACAAATTCGTAATGAAAAACAGCTGACACAATAAGCGGATGTATTGTCCCTTCACTGTTTTTAACCCATGAAAATAAATCCTTCATCAGTTCATTTACCATATTCGGCGGCGGTGCCACAAAAATACACTGATCTCCGGAAAAGACACCCTCTTCCCCTTTTCTGAATACGCCGGATTCCTCTACTGTTCTATAGGTCATTATTCCATGGATTTTTTTCAGATCTGACATGCTTTGAGGATTTATTTCCGAGATTTTTTCATATGCAGCATATGCATTTTTCACCTCTTGTATTTCCTTTTGATCTCCCAATACAAGATGACCATTGATGACATCTCTCACTTCAGACAGAGACAAGGAATTTGCTTCTATTTTTAAGGAAGAATGAATGGATCGGATCCGGTTGTTTTTCCTTAAATGCGGTCTTGTTTCCAATTCCCTGTGACTGCTTATTTTACCTACTTTTTCAGATATAGAAGAAACAAGCTCCAACATTTTATTTGAGATCGTATATGGCGGTTCATATTTTCCCATTTATATCACTCCATCTTGCTTATTATCTTGCTTACTATCTTACTCGTTTTGGATATCATTAGCAATCTTTTTATTTTTCGCTTAAACATTTTCTTTCTCCTTTTCGCATTTTTTTCAACATATCTTGTAGTAATCAAGAAAAGCAGCTATTAAATAAAAATAAGTA
>OHTM01000911.1_pt1 | contig 11666 bp, 9 predicted proteins | sample 1578951 | NCBI WGS metagenome assembly OHTM01 (sample SAMEA3879605, study PRJEB24766) | human gut metagenome | biome: human-associated habitat; feature: feces | place: USA | collected 1985/1987
TGCGGATGGTGGCACCGCTGGCCATCAGCTCGCCGATGACGCCGGTGCGCACCAGTTCCATCATGATGGGCTGGCTGCCGGGGTAAACGCTCAGGGCGTAGTCGCCGCAGCCGCCGGTGTGACCCTTGAGGATGGAAGCAGCCTCGTAGATGCTGTCGTACAGGCCGCCTGCACAGCCTGCAATCACGCCCTGATCCACACGCAGCTTACCGTTTTCGATCTTGCTGCACAGATCCAGCTGCACATCCTTGCGGCCGATCAGCTTCTGCACATCCTGCTCGCAGGCGTGGAGGATGTCCTCCAGATTTGCGTTCAGCTCCTCAATGGTAAAAGCATTGGAGGGGTGCATAGGCAGGGCGATCATGGGACGGATGGCAGAAAGATCTACCTCCACCACGCCGTCATAGTAGGCAAGGTCAGCCGGTGCCAGCTTTTTGTAGTCCGCTGCACGGCCGTGCACTGCCAGAAAACGCTGGGTGGTCTCATCGGTCTCCCAGATGGAGGACAGGCAGGTGGTCTCGGTGGTCATGGCATCAATGGCGTTGCGGGTATCCTGCCGCAGGGAAGCAATGCCGGGGCCCACAAACTCCATGACCTTGTTCTTGACGTAGCCGCTCTTGAACAGCTTGCCCACAAGGGCAATGGCTACATCGTGGGGGCCACAGCCCGCCGGCAGACTGCCGGTCAGGTAGATAGCCACCACGCCCGGGCGGGCAACATCATAGGTGCGGCCCAGCAGCTGCTTTGCCAGCTCGCCGCCGCCCTCGCCGATGGCCATGGTGCCCAGTGCGCCGTAGCGGGTGTGGGAATCGGAGCCAAGGATCATTTTGCCGCAGCCCGCAAAGCGCTCACGCATATACTGATGGATGACTGCCATGTGCGGGGGCACAAAGATGCCGCCGTACTTTTTGGCAGCGGACAGACCAAAGCGGTGGTCGTCCTCGTTGATAGTGCCGCCCACAGCGCACAGGCTGTTGTGGCAGTTGGTGAGCACATAAGGGATGGGGAACTTTTCCAGCCCGGAAGCACGGGCGGTCTGGATAATGCCCACAAAGGTGATGTCATGGCTTGCCATGGCATCAAACTTGATCTTCAGATTCTCGGCATCGCCGCTGGTGTTGTGTGCCTGCATAATATTGTAGGCCATAGTGCCGGTCTTAGCCGTGGCAACGGCAGCGGCATCAAAGCCCTTTGCTGCCAGTGCAGCGGGTGCATTGCCGTCTGCGGGCACCCACTCGCCGCGCGCATAGTACGCACCGCCGGTGCTGCATCTGATCATATCCAACATCTCGATTCGCCTCTCTTTTTGTATTTTCCCGCCCGCCGCAATTGCGGGCATTGCCCCGGCAGTGCGGGGTCACCCCTGCCCTGCCCTATTACGGCATAAGCCGTATTTATTTGTTATTATAGCATGAAAAGGCGAAAAGAAAAAGCATTTTTTATGAACCCTTACTGCGCCTTTGCGGCGGCTTCCTGCTGCTTTTCCTTTTGCAGTTTACGGAACACCACAAAATACGCCGGGATCAGGAAGAAGCAGGCAAAGAACCATGCCACCGGGCTTGCGATGCAGGCGGCAAAGTAGCCCCACAGCGGCACGAACCAGAAGCCCACCATGGCGCGGGCGATCATTTCAGCCACACCGGCAAACATGGCAAGGCCGGAGTGCCCCAGACCCTGAATGGTGTAGCGGTAGATGATAAGCACCGCCAGCGGGATGTAGAACACGCTGTTCCAGAAGATGAACTCCTGCGCATTGGCCATAATGGCGGTCTCGCCTGCGTCCAGAAACAGGCCGATCAGGGGCTTGTCCAGCACGCGCAGGATGAGGAAGGACGCCACACTGTACACGCAGCCGATGCCCAGTGCGGTGTTCACGCCGCGGTTCACACGGCCAAGGTCTTTTGCGCCCATATTCTGGCTGGTGTAGGTGGTCATGGCGGTGCCGATGCTCTCCAGCGGCACGCTGAGGAACTGCGCAGCCTTGCCGCCGGCGGTCTGCGCCGCCACGATATCGCTGCCCAGACCGTTCACCGCGCCCTGCAGCACCACGCTGCCAATGGCGGTAATGCTGCACTGCAAGCCCATGGGGAGACCCATGGCGCAAAGCTTTGCGCAGTGCGGTGCGCTGATGCGCCCTTCTTCCTTATTCCAGCGCAGTTCCGGGTAGTGGCGCATGATGTAAATAAGGCTGCCGATGCCCGCCACAGCCTGACTGAACACGGTGGCAAAGGCCGCGCCGAACGCGCCCATGTTGAACACAATGATGCAGGCAAGGTCCAGTCCGATATTCAGCACACTGGCCACCAGCAGAAAATACAGCGGGCGCTTGCTGTCGCCCAGTGCACGCATCAGGGCGCTGGTCACATTATAAAGCAAGGTAAAGGGGATGCCCGCAAAAATGGTGCGGATATACACATCCGCAAGGTCGATAATATCGGCCGGGGTATTCGTCCACACCAGCACCAGCCGGGTCATAGCCACCGTGACGATGGTAAGCACCGTGGCAAAGGCGATGGACAGCCACACGGTATTGGCGGTGTAGCGGCGCATCTCGTGGTGGTCGTGGGCACCGAAGGTCCATGAGATGGGGATGGAAAAGCCGCAGGCAATGCCGTTGACAAAGCCCAGCACCAGATAATTCAGGCCGCCCACGCTGCCTACCGCCGCCAGTGCTTCCACGCCCACGAACCGTCCCACGATGATGGTATCGGCCAGATTATAGAACTGCTGGAACAGGCTGCCCAGCATCAGCGGCACAGCAAAGGCAAGCAGCAGCTTCAGCGGGCTGCCCTGCGTCATATCTTTGGTCATGGAAATATACCTCCTGCCCACACAAAAAAGATGGATGTTCGCATTTTTGCCGTGAAAAACGCCCTGCCGGAAAAGCGGCAGGACGTTGTAAGGATTCATGAGTGGTATTATAGCGGAGCAGCGCCGGTTTTACAAGACTTGGTTTGCATCAACATTTCCATTTTTTTGCGTAAAGAATTGGTGATTTTGCTCACTCCGCGTAGTGTGCCAGAAACTGTTTGGTGCGTTGCTCGCGCGGATGGTCGATCAGCTGCTTTGCAGGGCCCTCCTCCACCACCACGCCGCCGTCCATGAACAGGATGCGGTCGGCCACATCCCGGGCAAAGTGCATCTCGTGGGTCACGATGATCATGGTGGTCTTGCGGTCGGCCAGCTCCCGCAGCACCCGCAGCACCTCGCCGGTCAGTTCCGGGTCAAGGGCGCTGGTGGGCTCATCGAAGCAGAGGATGTCCGGGTGCAGCGCCAGCGCACGTGCAATGGCTACCCGCTGCTGCTGCCCGCCGGAAAGCTGGTGCGGGTAGTGGTCTGCCCGCTCCGAAAGCCCCATCTGCGCCAGAAGTTCCCGCGCCTGCTGTTCCAGCTGGGCGTGCACCGCCTTTTTGTTGGCGCGGTAGTCCGGGCGCTCCTTTGCCAGCAGTTCCCCTGCCAGCATCACGTTCTGCAAGGCGGTATACTGCGGGAAAAGGTTGAAGTTCTGGAACACCAGCCCGAAGTGCAGCCGCTTTTTGCGGATCTCGCTCTCCCGCTGGGTGGCGGGGTCGGCGGCGTCCCACATGGTCTCGCCGTTCACCCGGATGCAGCCGGTGTCCGGCCGCTCCAGAAAGTTCAGGCAGCGCAGCAGGGTGGTCTTGCCGGAACCGGACGAACCGATGATGGCAAGCGCTTCGCCCTGCTCCAAGGTAAGGGAAATATCCTTTAAGACCTTTGTATCTCCGAAATTTTTGCCAATGCCGGAGGCTTCCAGTAATGCCATATTCTTAAAAACCTCCTCAGCAGCGGAAATAATCCAGTTTCTTTTCAGCCCAGTTGAACAGCAGGGTGAGCGCGCCTACGAACACAAGGAAGAACAGCGCCGTGGAGAACAGCGGCCAGATCAGGCCCTTTGCGCTGTACTCCTTGGCCATCATGATGATCTCCTTGTTGGCGATGGTGTTTGCCAGCGAGGTGTCCTTGACAAGGGTGATGATCTCGTTGCCCATGGGCGGCAGGATGCGCTTGACCACCTGCAAAAGGGTGACCTTGAAAAAGATCTGCGTGCGGGTCATGCCCAGCACCTGCCCGGCTTCGGTCTGCCCTTTGGGCACGGCCTCGATGCCGCCGCGGTAGATCTCGGAAAAATAGCAGGCGTAGTTGATGGCAAAGGCTACCACCGCCGCCACCATGCGCCCGCCGGAGCCGGAGGGCCATGGGTTATTCATGCCCAGCAGACCGGGGCCAAGATAAATGACGATGATCTGCAGCATCAGCGGCGTGCCGCGGATGACCCAGACAAAGGTCTTTACCACACCGGAAAGCAGCCTGCACCGGCTCATGGAGCCAAAGGCCACCACCAGCCCCAGCGGCAGCGCAAACAGCAGCGTAAGGGCAAACAGCTCACAGTTGAGCAGGAACGCGCCGGAAAGGCGCCCAAGGATCACAGACACAAAAACACACCCATCTATCGTTTTGTTTTACGCCCGACTCAGTCCGCCAGCGCCAGCTCGTACTTCTCTGCCAGTGCCTGCATGGTGCCGTCAGCCTTCAGCTCGTCAAAGGCGGTGTCCACTGCGGCGGCGGCATCGCTGCCCTTGCGGAACGCCACGCCGTACTCCTCGGCGTTCAGCTCGTCCACGATTTTCAGGCTTGCGTAGTCGGTGCCCTCCCCGATCATGGCGTTGGCAAGGGTCAGATCCAGCACAGCGGCATCTGCCGTACCGGCAGCCACTTCCATCAGGCAGTCGGTCTGCACGCTTTTGGAAACATAATCGGCCTTGGCGAGGTTTTCATCGCCCTGAATGGCGGCTTCACCGGCAGAACCGGCCTCGGCCACCACGGTCTTACCGGCAAGGTCGGCGGTGGAGGTGTAGGCGGTGCCCTCCTTAACCACCACGACCTGTGCATTCTTGGCGTAGGCCTTGGTGGTGGCGGCGTTAGCCATGATATCTTCGGTCAGGGTCATGCCGTTCCAGATGCAGTCGATGCTCTTGGCGTCCAGCTCCACCACCTTGGTGTCCCAGTTGATCTCCACGAACTCGGGCTCTACGCCCATCTTTGCGCACACAGCGGTGGCAAGCTCGGTATCAAAGCCGGTAAAGTTGCCGTCGGCATCGGTATAGTTCATGGGCTCGTACACGGTGTAGCCGATGACCATTTTGCCCTTGCCCTTGATGTAGTCCAGATCGCTGCCCGCTGCGGCAGAAGCCGAACCGGCTGCACTGCCGGAAGCAGAAGCCGCCGCAGAGGTGGATGCACTGCCGCCGCAGGCTGCAAGGCTCAGTGCCAGAGCACCGGCCAGAAATGCACTTGCAATACGCTTGAGTTTCATATCTTTTTCCTCCCATGGGGGACGTTCTGTGTCCCGCTTCCCTCTCGTTTTACCATTTTACCATGCTAAAGTGGTAAACTGTAGCTATAGAATAGCGCGTTTGCCGCCGTTTGGCAAGAGGAAACCTTCATTTTTTGCACAATGCACTGCTTTGCCCCGCCCGTAAGCCCGCTTTTTGTGGGAAAGTGTGCATACCCCTTCCGGCTTTGCGCCTGAGAGGGCAGCTGCAAATACCCCTTCCGTCTGCTCACTGCGTTAGCAGCCACCTTCCCCAAGGGGACGGCTTAACTCCCTCAGTCAAAGCCTGACGGCTTTGACAGCTCCCTCGGAGAGGGAGCCTCTGGCGTATCCGCAAACTTTGTGCCCGAACCGGAAACTTTACCGCCATGCCAAAGGCCCCATCCTAGAGGACGACTTCCCCCGCTCCGGGGGAAGATGTCGCGCAGCGACAAAAAGGGGAATCTGTCGCCGCAGGCGACTGGGGGAGTATCCGCAAATGCCCTCTCGTGAAAATGAGATAGCGGAGCGTCCGCAGACGCTCCGCTATCTCGAAATAAAAAATAATTTTTCCGCTGATCATGCCCAAAGCGCACGCGGCGGGCATTCCAAATCGTCCTCTACTGCTCCGCCATGGCCTTCAGCACCGCCTTTTGCAGGTCGGTGACCGAGATGGTGCACAGCGCCTTCAGGTCGGCATCCGTGCCGTCTGCGGAGAGTTTGCCGATCTCCACGGCGTTTTTGCCTTTCAGGTAGCCGCACCAGCCTGCGCTGTGCTCGTACCACTCCTTGCCTAACGCGCTTGCGCTGCGCATCCCGTAGCGGTCGCCCAGTTCGTTTTTGGTATACACCGGCTCACGCGGGGCAGACACCGTGCCGTCCGCGCTGACCGTCAGCTCCGGCTCGGTCATATCCCCGATGGCGCTGGTCACCCGGGCGTTCTCGTCCATAGTCACCACCGCCAGCGTGATCTTAGCCTGCACCTGTGCGTCCTTATCGTCTGTGCCCGCAAGCCCCTGCGGCATTTCGGCTACCTCAACGCCCAGTTTGACCGTATCGCCCCGGGCAGCGCCCAGCACCTGTGCATTCTCGCAGGCACGGACAACGGCATCCCGGTAGCGTTCCACCGCGATGGTGCAGCCGGAGAGAAGGTCTGCATCGGTGGGCTTGCCGTCTGCATCCGTTTTCAGCTTTTTCACTTCCTCCGGGGTCTTGCCCTCAAGCCAGCTGCCAAAGGCATCGGCCTGCTCTGCCCAGCCCTTTTTCAGGCCGGACACCTCTGCCAGCGGGTAGTCCTTCCCCTTCTGGCGCTTGGTGCGGGTGTCGGTAGGGGTGGTCACCTTGCCGGTGCCGTCCGCACTGACCGAAAGCTCCAGCTCGTCCAGCGTCACCCCCGCCAGCTTGCCGTCTGCATCCAGCAGCACGGCAGCCGCCACGGTGCGGATATTGCCCGCACGGTCTGTACCTGTCGCTTCGGTCAGAACGCCCAGTCCGGTGCGCCACGCCGCGCTTTGCGCCGCGCTGCCGCCCGCAGAGGTGCTGCCGCTCATAGAGCCGGAGCTGCTGCCGGAGCTTCCCCCGCCGCAGCCGGTCAATGCCAGTGCTGCCGCCAGCGTGCAGCACAAAAACCATCGCGATGCCTGTTTCATATCGTCACATACGCTCCCTTTCCGTGCCTGCATTGCTAACGCAGGCTTTGGAGCCAGTATGCCCCGCCGCGCGGGATTTTATGAGCAGGCAGTTACATCAAGGGGCTTAACAGCCGCAGCACGCTGTCCAGCACCGTACCGGCCAGCCCGGTGCGGCAGTCCGCGCACTGCACCTCCCGGCACTGGGGCAGGGTGCGGCGCACATCGTCCCGCAAAGCCAGCACCTGACTGTTTTGCAGCAGCAGCACCCCGCACTCGAAGTGCAGGAACATACTGCGGTAGTCCATATTGATGCTGCCCACCACCGCCGCGCGGTCATCGCTGACGCAGCACTTGGCGTGGAGGAAGCCCGGGGTGTACTCGTAGATGCGCACCCCCGCCCGCAGCAGGGGCAGATAGTACGAGCGGCTCAGCCGGAACACCAGCTTTTTGTCCGGGATGCCCGGCAGCACCAGCCGCACATCCACCCCGCGCTTGGCGGCGTTGCGCAGTGCATCCAGCATTTCCTCGCCGATGGCGAGATAGGGCGTATAAAAATAAACGTACTGCTGTGCTTGTGCCAAAATATCCAGATAGACGGTTTCTGCCACCGGCTCTTCGTCCAGCGGGCTGTCCGCGTAGGGCTGCACCACCCCATCGCTGGCGGGCAGTACCGCAAGCTGCGGACGGAAGGCGCTGTAATCCTGCTCGAAGGGGCGGAAGGCGTTCCAAAAATCCAGAAACATCACGGTAAAGTTCCACACCGCAGCGCCCTCGATGCGCAAGCCCGCGTCCTTCCAGTAGCCGAAGCGGGTGATCGCGTTGATATATTCGTCTGCCAGATTGATGCCGCCGGTGTAGGCTACTTTGCCGTCTATCACCACGATCTTGCGGTGGTCGCGGTGGTTCATCACCAGTGAGACCAGCGGCACCACCGGGTTGAAAGGGATGCAGCGGATATGCGCCTTCTCCATGCGGATGACAAAATCACTGGGCAGGCCCAGCAGGCTGCCAAAATCATCGTAGATCAGCCGCACATCCACGCCCTGAGCGGCCTTGCGGCGGAGGATCTGCTCCACGCCGTCCCACATTTTGCCGGAGCGGAGGATAAAAAATTCCAGAAAGATGAACTTTTCCGCCTTTTCCAGATCCGCCAGCAGCTGGGGATACATCTCCTCCCCGCAGGAAAAGTAGTGAGCAGCGGTATCCCTCCAGGCCGGATACGGCCCGAACTTTGCCACGTAGCGGCTCAGGTTCCGGCTGGAGATATCCAGCGCATCGGTCTGGCCCTCGGGCTGGGCAAGCTCGGTCTGATGGGCCTGTTCCACCTTCTGCATCCGCTCCCGCAGATACTTGGCGGGGGCCTTGTTGCCAAAAGCCAGATAAAGTGCGCCGCCCAGCAGGGGCAGAAGGCCGATCAGAACGATCCAGCCGATCTTATAAGCGCTGTTTTCATCCTTGCGCACCAGATACAGCACGATCAGGATACTCAGCGCCTTCAGAGCACCGTTCAGCCAGACCCGCCCCGCCGTGAAGGACCAGAACGCCCAGAGCAGCCAGAGCACCTGTAAAGCCACCAGCACCACCGTGATCGTGACACGGTTGAAGATGCGGTTGAAAAACTTGACGATAGGCAATCTGAACATGTGGTATCCCTCCCCTGCCGCCCACGGCGATTTTTGATGCTGTTAGTATAGCGCAGAGCGGAAGATTTTGCAAACAAAAAAGCGCCCACAACGGCTTTCCCCGCTATGAGCGCCTATTCAATCGTGGGCAGAATTTTTCCGAGGGCCGTTCGCTTATGCTTCCGCGTCCTCATAACCAACCAGCAGGCCGCCCAGCTCTGCATAATAGCTGCACAGACCGCCGCATTCGCTGATGTCCACCTTTGCTCCATCAAACACAGCCTTTACCATGTGCTTCAGGCGCTCGGCGGCGGCGGGATTGCCGCAGTGAGAGATATGGAGCCTGCCGTTGGTGTAGCCGTGCTCCTTGAGTTCCAGCACGATGCGTTCCAGCGCACCATGCTCACCACGGGTCTTGCAGAGAACATCCAGCTCTCCGGCCTCACTTGCCTGTCCGATGACCCGGATGCCCAGCATCCGCGCCACAGCAGCAACAGCAGGCTTCACGCGGCCATTGCGGGCCAGATTGGCCAGCGACTCCAGCGAGAAGAGCAGATGGGTGTGCTTGTGGTAGCGGAGCATCTCTTCACAGACCTCGTCAAACTCCCTGCCCTCAGCCAGCAGATCCCGCAGATGCTCGGCCAGCAGGCGCTGCTCCGGGCCGGTGGAAAGGCTGTCCAGCACGAACACCCGCTTGCCGGGATTCTCCTGCTGGTATTCCTCGGCGGCCAGCTGGGCGGCATTGTAGCTGCCGGACAGGGTACCCGTGATGGTGATGGCATACACCTCGTCGGCTCCCTCGTAGGCGGCCAGCCAGTCGCTGACGTTGGGGCAGGAGGTCGAGGTCTTGCCCTTATAGGTACGCAGGGTCTGGGCCATGCCCAAGGCATCCATTGTGCCGTTGTCCAGATATTCGGCATCGTCGGTGATGATCTTCAGGGGAACGCATTCAAAATCCACGCCCTGCAAGGTGTACAGGCTGGCGGAGGAATCCACAACGATCTTGGTGTTCATAAGCATTTATCTCCATTCCGGCGGCAGAGGATGCCGCAGTTTTTCCTGTTGTTTGAATCACTATATCAGTTTTTCAAAAACCTGTCAACTGTTTTCTTGAATTATTTCAAAAGTTTTTAATTTCCTGTTGACCGCATTTCCAAAACATGGTATACTGTCCGCATGAAATTAGAATCAAACCGCCGCGTTGCGGCCTGCGCCGCAGGGTTTGCCCTGCCCCGGTATGCAGAACTCCCCACCGTAGGGCTTTATCTGGATCAGAGTGTACAGTTTGTCAACGGGTGTTTCCGCACATTTCAGGGGGTGGAGCTCACCGCTTCCATGGTGAGCAACTACGTTAAGAAAGGGATCATCAGCCACCCCATCAAAAAGAAGTATACCCGGGATCAGCTGGCCTGCCTGATCTACATCGTAGTTTCTAAAAATGTCCTGTCCATGGAAAACATCGACAGTCTGTTCAAGATGCAGCGGGCGCATTATACCTCCGCGCAGGCGTATGATACCTTTTGCGATGAGCTGGAGAACTACCTGCCCTATGTGTTCGGCCTGACCAAAAGCTTTTCCGAGCTGGAGCCGGATGTTGATGATGCACGCACGCTCCTGCGCAGCACCATCATCTCGGCTGTAAACAAGATCTATCTGGACTGCGTTTTCACCGACCTGCGGCAGGAGCAGGCCCTCTGGCCCGATATCCTGCCGGATCTGGCATAACAACAAAAATGGCCCTCTCCGTCATGCTTTGCAAAGCAATGATGGAGAGGGTCATTTTTTTTTTTCTTAAAATGTAAGTGCAGGGCTGATCTCATTGCGGCGCTGGGCCTGCACGATGCAGTCCTTTTCCGGCACGACACCTGCCGCACCCAGGGTGTTGAACATGGTCTGCAAAGCAAGCGCCGGGGTGTTGTTCTCCTGCGAGAGATGGCAGAGGGCAAACTTCTTGCATCCCTCCTGGATCAGCTCCAACAGCTTTGCCGAGCACTCATCGTTGGAGAGGTGGCCCCGGTTGGACTCGATGCGGGAGCGCAGGTAGTAGGGATACCGCCCGCTGCGGAGCATATGGAGGTCGTAGTTGCTTTCCAATGCCACCAGGTCACAGCCGCTCAGAGCCTGATGCACCGGCGGGGTCAGGACTCCCAGGTCGGTGGCAATGGTCATGGTCTTGTTGTCCGGGGTGTGGATGCGGTAACCCACGCAGGGCACGTCGTGGCTGGTGGGGAACATCGTCACGCCGAAATCTCCCACATCCTCTTCCCCGCCAGACAGGGTGCGCAGCTCACAGCTGGCGGGCACGATACCGTTTGCATCCAGAAAATCCAGCGTATCGTCTGCACCGTATACCGGCAGCGGATTCTTTTTGAGGAAGGTAGCCAGCCCCTTGACGTGGTCAGAGTGCTCATGGGTGACCAGAATGCCCGCACAATCGCTGATGTTCAGGCCCAGCTCCTTGAGTGCCGCCGAGGTGGTGCGCACGCCCTTTCCCATATCAATGATGATGTACTTTTCCCCCGTGCGCACCACGCTGCAGTTGCCGGAGGAACCAGAGTATAACGAGATGAATTCAGACATTTCAAACCTCAAGAAACGAACCTCTCCGTCATGGCTTCACAAAAGCTCCCTGTCAGGGAAACTTCTGCAAAACAGACTGAGAGGTTCTGAATGATCACATTGCCGATTCCAGTGCGGCGGGCATCCGCTCCACCTTGCTGATCTCAGCGCCCAGGCCGCGCAGCTTTTCCACGATGTTCTCATAGCCGCGCTCAATGTGGCCGATCTCCTCGATCTCGCTGGTGCCGTCTGCCATCAGGGCAGCAACGACCATGGCCGCACCGGCACGCAGGTCAGAAGCGCGCAGGGGGGCGGGGTTCAGCTTGTCCACACCCTCAAACACGGCCACCTGACCGTCCACTTGCACCATTGCGCCCATCTTGCGCAGCTCGTCCACATAGCGGAAGCGGTTATCCCACACGCTCTCGGTGATGGTGGAGGTGCCCTTTGCCACGCTGAGCAGCACACCCATCAGGGGCTGCATATCGGTGGGGAAGCCCGGGTGGGGCATGGTGTTGATCT
>OHTM01000938.1_pt1 | contig 11416 bp, 7 predicted proteins | sample 1578951 | NCBI WGS metagenome assembly OHTM01 (sample SAMEA3879605, study PRJEB24766) | human gut metagenome | biome: human-associated habitat; feature: feces | place: USA | collected 1985/1987
CGAAGTAGATATGGCTTATACCGCTTACGCCATTAACTTCCCGCAGGTATCGGTAGAAGTCGATGCAGCCAAATGTAAGCGTGCAGGAATTTCTCCGGGTGCAGTGCTCGATGCATTGGGCAGCTACTGTGGTGGTGCATACATTTCCAACTATAACCAGTTTGGTAAAGTGTATCGTGTGATGATGCAGGCTTCACCTGAGTATCGCCTGGACGAGCAGTCACTGGACAACATGTTTGTACGCAATGGCGCAGAAATGGCTCCGGTAAGCCAGTTCGTGACACTGAAGAAAGTGTTGGGGCCGGAAACTACCAACCGTTTCAACCTCTACAGCTCCATTGCAGCCAATGTGAACCCTGCCGAAGGTTACTCTTCGGGTGAAGTGCAAAAGGCTATCGAAGAAGTGGCTGAACAGGTTCTGCCTACGGGCTACGGATATGAATACGGAGGTATGGCTCGTGAAGAAGCAAGTACCGGTGGCGGACAGACGATTTTCATCTATGCCATTTGTGTATTCCTGATCTATCTGATCCCGTATCTGGTGATCGGTTATGACATTGTCTATAAGGCAGTCAGAAACATCAGTCACGGACAGGTGTTTGATGAAAACTTCCTGATGATGGTCGCAACTTTTGGCGCGTTTGGCGTGAAAGAATATTCCGAGGCAGTTGCCGTTATGCTGTTTTATCAGGTTGGAGAGCTGTTCCAGAATTATGCGGTCGGCAAATCCAGACAGTCCATTTCCGATATGATGAATATCTGTCCGGAATACGCCAACATTGAGGAAGATGGTGTGCTGACGCAGGTTGATCCGGATGATGTGGAAGTTGGAACGATCATCGTTGTAAAACCGGGCGAGCGCATTCCGCTTGATGGAATCGTGACGGAGGGAACCTCCATGATCGACACCGCAGCGCTGACCGGTGAATCTGTACCGCGCAGGGCAACAGTCGGAGATGAGATCATCAGCGGATGTGTCAACGGTAGCAGTACGATCAAAGTAAAAGTAACAAAAGCATTTGAGGATTCTACGGTAGCCCGTATCTTAGAACTGGTAGAAAATGCAAGCAGTAAGAAAGCCAAAGTAGAAAACTTTATCACAAGATTTGCAAAATATTATACACCGGTTGTCACCATCGGTGCAGTGATCTTAGCTATTTTACCTCCGTTGATCTTAGGCGGTGGCTGGGCAGACTGGATCCAGAGAGCATGTATCTTTTTGGTTATTTCCTGCCCGTGTGCACTTGTCATTTCTGTTCCGCTTGGTTTCTTCGGTGGAATCGGTGCTTCCTCTAAGATCGGTATTCTGGTCAAAGGAAGCAACTATTTAGAGGCAGTTGCCGAGATGACAACGATCGTGTTTGACAAGACCGGTACACTGACCAAGGGTGAATTTAAGGTTTCGGAAGTACAGCCTTCCGCGGACAAAAACAACACAATCGGAAAAGAAGAATTGTTGGAGATCGCAGCGTACGGCGAGGGTTATTCCAACCATCCGATCGCGAACTCTATCCGCGAAGCATATGGAAAAACACTTTCCATGGAGCGCGTCACAGATACGGAGGAGATCGCAGGACACGGAATCCATACATTTATTGATGGCAGGGAAGTATACCTTGGCAATGCAAAACTGATGGACGCGCAGAATATCGCTTACACGGAAAACAAGACTGCTGGAACGGTTGTCTATGTGGCATGCAACAACGTGTTTGCCGGAAGTATCGTGATCTCCGATACTGTCAAAGAGGGCAGCAAAGATGCGATCCGCGATATGAAACAGGTTGGTGTGAAAAAGACAGTTATGCTGACCGGAGACAGACAGGCGGCTGCAGATGCCGTTGCCGCAGAACTTGGCATTGATGAAGTGCATGCAGAACTGCTCCCGGCAGACAAAGTCGGTCAGGTGGAGAAACTGTTGGGTGCACAGAATGAAAAAGAGAGACTGGCATTCGTCGGTGATGGTATCAACGATGCACCGGTACTCACAAGAGCAGATATCGGAATCGCCATGGGAAGCATGGGTTCGGATGCTGCGATCGAGGCAGCGGACATCGTACTGATGGATGATGATATCAGGAAAATTGCATCACTGGTCAAAATCGCAAGAAAGACACTTGGCATCGTAAAACAGAATATTGTATTTGCACTTGCAGTCAAAGCTCTGGTATTATTATTAGGTGCCCTTGGTATGGCAAATATGTGGGAAGCAGTATTCGCGGATGTCGGAGTTTCCGTGATCGCAATCTTAAACTCCATGCGTACGCTCAATACGAAATAGAAAAAAGTTCATAAATATATGAAAAAACGGGCAAATGATAAATTTTATCATTTGCCCGTTTTTTTATTGAAAATTGGAAAAATCAGGTATATAATCGTGAAAATGTCATAGAGAGGGCAGTTGATTTTGTAGAAAATAGTCAGATTCTGACCAAAAATGACAGCTAATACAAATAATTAAATCCACAGGAGGTACATAAGATGTTAGATTGTTTGAAAGCGATTAACTGGAAGAAAACAGGTGTTTTTGCAGCAGGAGTATTATTTGGAACCGCAGGTATCAAAGTTCTCTCAAGCAAGGATGCAAAGAAAGTTTACACAAACTGTACAGCAGCAGTTCTCCGCGCAAAAGAGTGCGTGATGAACACAGTTACAACTGTTCAGGAAAATGCTGGTGACATTTACGAGGAAGCTAAGAACATCAACGAGGAGCGCGCTGCAGCAGCAGAGGCGGCAGCATTCGCAGATGAGGCAGCGGAAGCAGAGGACAGCACAGCAGAGAACGAAGCAGCAGAAGAAGCATAAAACAATAGATTACACGCTTCGCGGTCTTGATATCGCCATGATAAAGAATGTGGCGATATCAAGACCGCGACAGGAAGCACCGGGAAAAATACCCTGGTGCTTTCCTTTACTATTGATTGGAGTGAGAAAAATGAAGTTTGTCATCAAACATGAGATCAAAGGGCGTATGCGTATCCATGTGTCTCAGTACCGGATGAGCTATGAGCAGGCAGATACGCTCCTTTATTTTTTACATAGCAATAAATATGTGACATTTGCGAAAGTATATGAGCGCACCGGGGACGCTGTGATCTCCTATGTCGGAGACCGTACAGAGATGATCCGCACATTACAGCAGTTTTCCTATGAAAAAGTGGATGTTCCGGCAGGAGTGGTCGAAAATTCCGGTCGTGAATTAAATGCAAAATATCAGGAAAAACTGATCGGAAAGATCGTCTGTCGTTATGCGGGCAGGATGTTTCTGCCGTATCCACTTCGGGCATGTGTCACGACCGTCAAATCCGTAAAATATCTCTGGAAAGGTTTACAGTGCTTATGGCACCGGAAGATTGAAGTTCCGGTACTGGATGCGACGGCAATCGGGGTATCTATTTTCAGAAATGATATCGAGACAGCCGGTTCTGTCATGTTCTTACTTGGCATCGGTGAACTCTTAGAGGAGTGGACACACAAAAAATCTGTAGATGATCTGGCGCGCACGATGTCCTTAAATGTGGGAAAAGTGTGGTTAAAACGCGAGAATCAGGAAGTGCTTGTACCAGCTTCTGAGATCCGTCCGGGAGATGAGGTTGTTGTCCATATGGGCAATGTCATCCCATTTGACGGTATAGTCAGCGACGGTGAGGCAATGGTCAATCAGGCATCCTTAACCGGAGAATCTGTTCCTGTCAGAAGAATTGTGGAAAATTCTGTTTATGCCGGCACCGTGGTAGAGGAGGGAGAGCTTACCGTTCTCATCAAAGAAGTCGGCGGTTCCAGCCGCTTCGAGAAGATCGTCACCATGATCGAGGAGTCCGAAAAATTAAAATCTGCACTGGAAGGAAAAGCAGAGCATTTAGCAGACAAATTAGTACCATATTCATTAGGCGGTACGGTACTGACATACCTTCTGACCAGAAATGTAAATAAAGCCATATCGGTATTGATGGTCGATTTTTCCTGTGCGTTAAAACTCGCGATGCCGATCTCGGTACTTTCTGCGATCCGTGAGGCAAGTCTTTATCATGTGACCGTCAAGGGTGGAAAATACTTAGAAGCTGTTGCAGATGCAGACACGATCGTATTTGATAAGACGGGAACACTCACAAAAGCGAAACCGACGGTTGTGGATGTTGCTTCATTTAACGGTGCACAGCCGGATGAACTGCTGTGTATTGCAGCATGTTTAGAAGAGCATTTCCCGCATTCGATGGCAAAAGCAGTCGTGGATGCTGCACAGGAGAAAAATCTTGCACATGAGGAAATGCATACCAAAGTGGAATATATCGTAGCACATGGTATTTCCACAACGATCGATGGAAAACGTGCAGTCATCGGAAGCAGCCATTTTGTATTTGAGGATGAAAACTGTACGATTCCGGAAGGAAAGCAGGAACTGTTTGATTCCCTCCCGAAAGAATATTCACACCTGTATCTTGCAATCGAAGGAAAGTTAGCAGGCGTGATCTGCATCGAAGATCCGCTCCGCGAGGAGGCAGAGGCAGTTGTCAATTCATTAAAGTGTGCCGGAATCACGAAAGTTGTTATGATGACGGGCGACAGTGAGCGTACCGCAGCAGCGATCGCAAAACGTGTCGGCGTGGATGAGTATTACTCGGAAGTATTGCCGGAGGATAAAGCCAGATTTATTGAGAAAGAAAAGGCGGCCGGAAGAAAAGTTATCATGATCGGTGACGGAATCAATGATTCACCGGCACTTTCTGCAGCGAATGTCGGTATTGCGATCAGTGATGGTGCTGAGATCGCAAGAGAGATCGCTGATATTACAGTTGGTTCGGATGATCTTTATCAGATCGTAACATTAAAGCTGTTATCGGACAGCCTGATGAAACGGATCCGCGGCAATTACCGCTTTATCGTAAGTTTCAATTTGGGATTAATATTATGTGGTGTTGCAGGAATTTTACAGCCGACCACATCGGCGTTACTACATAATACATCAACACTTTTGATCAGTTTAAAGAGTATGCAGAATCTGTTGGATTAGAAAACAGAACAGACAGGCAGGAGAGCGCTCCGGTGTTACTTGGATGTAATACCGGGGCGTTTTTATTGTATAGAGGCTTATTGTACGGATGAAAACATTGTATTAGAAAGCAGCACAAATGGAAATAAAAATAGTTGAAAACAGGTTTACAAGGCATGAAAAAAAGAATAAAATAAACCGGATAAAAAGAAAACGGGAAAAATGAATTTGATATTTCAGGATCTAAATGGAGGCTTACAATGGAAAAGCAAAATGATCATAAAAAATTTTCAAAGAAAATATGGGTGCTGTCTGCGGGAATTATTGTAATCCTGGCAATCGTACTGTTTGCAGGGATAAAGAATGGTTTCTTTTTAAGAAAAGGTGATAAGATTTTATATGCAGCATATCATACGATCAAGGATCAGCCGGAAACCGCAGATGTTTCAAAGGATGAGGATTACACCGTTTCGATGGACGGACAATGGAAAGAGCAGAAAATCCAGGCAGAATATGCATCCGCTTCCGATCAGAAACAGTTAAAGGGAACGATAGATTTAGATAAGCTGCCGGATCTGGAATTTGTAATGACACTGGATGAAAAAGAGCTGAAAACACAGCTTCCGTCACTGAGCTCGAAAGTATTTACATACGATTATAAGAATGGTGGAAAAAGTGGATATCTTGCGAAAAAGATCGGTTCGGAAAAGCTGGAACGTCTCGATATCATTTTGGAAGAACTATATGGTGGAAATGAGCAGAAAACGATCGGAACAGATATATTAAAAGAGGCGCGGAAAGAATTTAACAAACTGAAAATAAAGAAAACAGAAAAAAAAGAATTTAAAATTGATGGTCAGAAAAGAAACTGTGCGGGGTATCAGTTTACAATCAGCAAGGATAATGCCCAAAATGTATTAGAGGCAGCGGAGAAGACCGTGAAGAAAAATTACGGGGACGGGACAAAAATATCTGCGGATCCGGTGGGAAAAGTTTTTATGGTATTTTATGATAAAATATCTGCGGCCGGGGAGATGGAATGCAGTGTATATTTGTATCAGAATAAGCTTGCGGCTGTTTCTGTCAATTATGAGGAGGATGAAAATGCACAGAAGATAGAGGTACTGTTTCTGGGAGGTGATTTCCGGACACAGAATATGAAAATCGCATTTTTGACGGGGGAGAAAACGACAACGATTCAGACAAATATTAGCGGAAACCTTGCAGCAAAGGACGGAACAATTACGTTTGAATCGGATGATACGGACAGTCTGAGTGGCAGGATCTCTGTGCAAAAAGGCTGCCAGATATCTGAACTGACGGGAGAGGAATGTAATCTTATGAAGCTAAACGGCTTTGAGCTGTTAGAATTATTTGGAGAGTTTGCCGGTTTTGGGTTTTAAATCTTTATTCCGGATTCTTTGAGAAAATTCATGATCTCCCGTTCATAGGAATTAAAATCAGCCATTGCGTTGACAGCGTGCTGGGAGCCTGTAATGATCAGTTTTTTCTTTCTGGATGCACAGGCATCATAAAGTTTGTCGCACATTTTTGGTGGAACGATGGAATCATGATCCCCATGGATAAAGAGAATGGGCAGTTTTGTCTGTTTCACGGCAGATAATGCGGTTGATTCACTGAGATTGAAGTGCCCGAAAATGCGTGCGCCAAAGTGCAGCAGGGCATAACAGAAGGCAACCGGCAGATGAAAAGACCGTATGGTTTCTTTGATAATTTCGGCAGGGGCAGTGTATCCGCAGTCGCAGATCAGGGCTTTCACAGAAGACGGCAGGGAGAGAACAGATGCCATCATGACAGAAGCAGAACCCATAGATACACCGGATAAAATCTGCCCAGCATTTTACATCCTTGCATTCCCGGATACCAAAGGTAATGATCTGGTCGGCACTTTTCCCGTGGCTGCGCTCATCGACTACAAGAAGGTTGATATGATTTTTCCTGCAGAAGCGAAAAGATCCCAGACCATCCCAGAGAAAAGTTCCATGATATCCATGAAAAAAGAGCATAAGCGGTGCATCCGGACGAAACAGATAAAGTCTGCCGCACAGAGACAGACCATCCTGTGACCGGATAGAAACTTCTTCATAGGGAGTCTGCTCCATTTCATGGAGAAGATGGAGCATAGCATTTTTATAAGGGGCATAGAGCATGTCATCCGGTATCTGGTACGGGTCGACATGCTTTTTTTGCGGATAATAAAAGACACCACGATATAGCAGATAGGAAGTGAAAAACAAAAGAAATACCAAAACTAAACATGCTGTAAGAATATAGATCATGATCTGCCCTCCTTGCTCTTTGCCTTGTCTGAATACATGGCGGCATCTGCTTTTTTTACAAGTGAACGGATATCGGCTCCACATCCTTCTGCCGAACCGACTGCAGCAAGGATACGGAGACCGGTAGTGCCAGTGCCGGAAGAGAGTTCCGTTTTTACCTGTTGTACGATCCGGTTTATTTCACCAGGTGCCGGATCATCAAGGATCAGCAGAAATTCATCACCGCCGACACGGTAAGTACGGCATCTTTCATTGGAAACGGCAAGCAATTTCTCTGACATGGTCTGGATCAGGGAATCGCCAACAGCATGTCCAAAGTTATCATTGATCATTTTTAAATTGTTCAGATCCCAGAATGCAACGGCAATACATCCGACGGATGGATAATAATTTACAGCCATATCTTCGTATTTATTCTTATTATAAAGCTTTGTGCGGGCATCCATATCCTTGCGATAGGTAAGCTCTGCAATCATGAGGGCATCATTGTGACTCCTGATGATAGTATACTGAAGCATGATCGTAAAAATAAGCAGGATCAGTGTACGCGGCAAAACTTCAAAGACGGCAATGATAAACATAGGATTTTCATTAAAAGGAATCTGCAGAAAAGAACCGGTCATAGTCTGCAGGTACCAGTTTCTTGTATGGGTGCTCTCTAAGAGCAGATTCAGGTCACACAGTCCGTAATAAAATCCCACATAGGAACTGATAAACATGGTAATCGTGTTAAAAATAAAGGAAAACCAGAGCGCCTGACGTTTCCGGTACTGGATCGCAAATAACAGTGGCATAACGAAAATCAAAACTGCATGATAGGTAAGCAGTGCGGTAATGATCGAGCAGATGATACTGATCAATGCCAGAAATAAATATTTGATCCATGGACTTGAGAGATCGGCCTTTTTATAGATAATGACAGGAGGAATGAGTAAGAGTACCGTAAATCCCAGTGAAAGACTGATTAAAAATTTACTGATCAGAAAGAAATTGATCATGGTTAAAACCCAGACAAGCAGCAGTGTCAGGAAAAACCAGCAAAACCCCATTAAAGTCCGTTTATTTGATTTGATCTCCTGATTGTGCAATTCTGTATCGTAAAGTTTGGAAAATGTATTCATAAAAATCTCCGGTTTTGTACAGGCAGTACCTTCTTAGTCCTTTGTAAAATGTATGATCGTCAGGCAGACGAACAGCTTAATTATAGCATGAAAGGCGCTTTTTCTCAATAAGAGGTGAAAAACTTACTGTGTTTCTCAATAAAAACATGCGAAGTACTTGAATTTCCATACAGATAATATATAATGTCTAAGATGGTTAAAAAGTTAACAAAGATAAGATGAGCGAGGTAAAACACGATGTATGCAGATGAAAATGTGATTAAAATCAAACACGATGTACTCTACACAGTCGCAAAGCTTGCATTTGAAGGCAGACTTGAAGAAGAGAGAGACCACATCGCAACAGAACTCATTCCAGGTCCGACACCGCAGTTTCGCTGTTGTATTTATAAAGAGAGGGAGATCATCCGTCAGAGAGTCCGTTTAGCAGAGGGCAAGGCACCGGGTGCAGAGGATGATGGAAATGTGATCCAGGTTATCAGTTCCGCATGTGAGGATTGCCCGATTTCCAGTTATACAGTAACAGAAAACTGTCAGAATTGTCTTGGAAAAGCATGTGTCAATGCATGTAAATTTGGAGCAATCGAGCCGGGAAGAGACCGCTCCCATATTGATCCTTCCAAATGTAAAGAATGTGGAAGATGTGCACAGGCATGTCCTTACAATGCAATCGCACATTTAAAGAGACCGTGTAAATTCAGCTGTCCGGTCAATGCGATTACATACAATGAGTATGGTATTTCCGTGATCGATAAAGAGAAATGTATCCGCTGCGGTAAATGTATCCACAGCTGTCCGTTCGGTGCAATCGCTTCTAAGACTTATATTGTGCCGGTAATTGAGGCTTTAAAAGCAGGCAGACATGTATATGCGATGGCAGCTCCGGCAACAGAAGGTCAGTTTGGTGCAGATATTACGATGGCAAGCTGGAAAAAAGCCATGAAAGAAATGGGATTTACGGATTTCTATGATGTAGGTCTCGGCGGAGATATGACGGCAGCTTATGAGGCAGAAGAGTGGGCTGAGGCATATAAAGAGGGAAATAAGAAAGTGACTTCCTGCTGTCCGGCATTCGTAAATATGGTACGTTTACATTATCCGGAATTAGCAGAGTGCGTGTCCACAACAGTATCTCCGATGTGTGCAGTTTCACGTCTGATCAAGGCAAAAGATCCGGAAGCAATTACCGTATTTATCGGACCTTGTGTTGCGAAAAAGTCCGAGGTCGCAGATCAGAAGATCGAGGGAAATGCTGACTATGTATTGACCTACAGCGAGATCCGTGCAATGATGAAAGCAAAAGGTGTTGAGTTACAGCCATGTGCAAACGATGACCAGACAGCTTCTACATTTGGTAAACGTTTTGCAAACTCCGGCGGTGTAACAGCTGCAGTACTTGAGAGTTTAAAAGAGTCTAACGATGAGATCGCAGCAACCGTATGCAAGGCAAACGGTGCGGCAGAGTGTAAGAAAGCATTACTTCTGTTAAAAGCAGCAAGACTGCCGGAAGACTTCATCGAAGGTATGGCATGTGAGGGCGGCTGTGTCGGTGGTCCAAGTGCATTCAATGATCAGGTTTCTTCCAAGAAGAATCGTGATACACTGATCGGACAGGCAGACGACCGTACGATCCATGACAACTTAAAGAATTATGACATGGAAAGCTTCTCCATGCACCGCGAGTAAAACGAGCGGAGCATTGCATCGCGAATAATATGAGCGGGGCATTGCATCGCGAGTAGAATGAACGGAGCATTGCATCGCGAATAGAATCATGTGCATATTTATGCCGCGTGACCTGTAATAGGGTTGCGCGGCATTTTTGTGTCTGAACAGCAGCCGTCCATTTCAGGTTTCGTGTTTCAGACAGGAAAAGACTTTGCTTAAGGAATGAATTCTGTTAGAATAAAAGACAACACAGCAGAAAGGGAAAAGATAATCGACAATGAAAAAAGCAGTATTTTTTGATATAGACGGTACTTTGTGGGATTTTAAAATGAATATTCCGGAAAGTACAAAAAAAGCATTAAAAGAGCTCAGAAAAAATGGTTATTATGCATTTCTATGCAGTGGAAGAAGCCGGTCAAATATTAAAAGTCCCAAATTACTTGCACTTGGATTTGACGGAATCGTGGCAGCGTGCGGCACACATATCGAGTTTGAGGGGGAAAAGCTGTTTGAACTGCTGCTGACGAAAGAACAGATCGGGCATATCCTTGCAGTGTTGCGGAAACATCAGATCCCGATGGTCTTAGAGGGACCGAACTATATTTATGTGGATGAAAAAGATTTTGTCGACGATCCATATGTCATTTATCTGAGAAATGAGCTTGGGGAAAACTTAAAAAGTATTACCGGAACTGCACAATATGAGGTAAATAAGCTGAGTGCGGAACTTGGAAATGCAGATGTAGAACTTGTCAGAAAAGAACTGGGAACGGAGTTTGATATGATCGTCCATGAGCCGGATGGAATATTAGAGATCGGGCAGGCGGGGCATTCAAAGGCAAGCGGCATTGAGCGCCTCTGTGCGTCTCTTGGAATCGCAAAGGAAGATACCTATGCATTCGGGGATAGCGCTAATGATGTGGAAATGCTTGAATTTGTGGCACATGGGATTGCCATGGGAAATGGTACGGATGTGGCAAAGAATGCGGCAGAATTTATTACCACAGATATCCATAAAGATGGGATCTGGAACGGACTGAAACATTATGGGCTGATTTAAATAAAAGACAGGGGGAAAACAATGGCAAATATCATGGACTATATGGACTGGCGTGGTGATTTATCGTTTGAGGCAGATGAATTTAATGAAGTTGATAATCTGATTTTAGCGCAGCTTGCATATGTTGATGTTGAGGGGATCGTTACTGCAGAGGAAAATGCGCCGGCAGTACCGCTTAAGGAGGCATCCGGACAATTTTGGGAAAAGAATGATAAAGACGAAATCTTAGCGCGGGTATCCATGACGAAATCGGCTCCGTTTGTTATGGAGAAAATGGCGG
>OHTM01000944.1_pt1 | contig 11335 bp, 10 predicted proteins | sample 1578951 | NCBI WGS metagenome assembly OHTM01 (sample SAMEA3879605, study PRJEB24766) | human gut metagenome | biome: human-associated habitat; feature: feces | place: USA | collected 1985/1987
AATCGGAAGATTCCGGTATTCATATTCGATGTTCTTCATAGTACCCTCTCCTGTAAAACCATGATTATATTATTTAACAATAATCTTACGGAAGTTCTTCTTTCCACGACGTACTACAATGCCATCCTTGCCAAAGGCATCTGCTTCAAACACAGCCTTGACATCGGTGATCTTTTCTTCGCCAAAGGTAACGCCACCCTGTTCAATCGCTCTTCTTCCTTCGGAACGGCTTGCAACAAGTCCTGCCTTTACTAAAACACCAATCATGTCAATCCTTCCATCGGTGAAATCCTCTCCGCTAAGCTCTGTGGTAGGCATTTCGGCAGCTACACCGGTAGAGAACAATGCCTTCGCACTCTCCTGTGCCCTGTTTGCTTCTTCTTCTCCATGTACCAGCTTGGTAAGCTCGTAAGCAAGGATTTCCTTGGCCTTGTTTAACTGGCTCCCTTCCCAGCTGTCCATGGCGTCAATTTCCTCTAATGGAAGGAAGGTCAGCATACGGATGCATCTGAGGACATCGGCATCAGCTACGTTTCTCCAGTACTGGTAGAATTCAAACGGAGTTGTCTTTTCCGGATCAAGCCATACCGCACCCTTCTGTGTCTTACCCATTTTCTTTCCTTCGGAATTGAGAAGCAGGGTAATGGTCATGGCCTGTGCATCCTTCCCTAATTTCTTACGGATCAGTTCGGTTCCGCCAAGCATGTTGCTCCACTGGTCATCTCCACCAAACTGCATGTTACAGCCGTATCTCTTGTACAGCTCCAGGAAGTCATAGGACTGCATAATCATGTAGTTGAATTCGAGGAAGGACAGACCATTTTCCATACGCTGCTCGTAGCATCTTGCACGAAGCATGTTATTCACGGAGAAGCAGGATCCGATGTCCCGGATAAAATCAATGTAGTTTAAGTCACGAAGCCAGTCGGCATTGTTTACCATCATGGCTTTTCCTTCACCGAATTCGATAAATTTGCTCATCTGCTTCTTGAAGCATTCACAGTTATGATCGATCGTTTCGGTTGTCATCATGGTTCTCATATCACTTCTTCCGGAAGGATCCCCGATCATACCGGTTCCGCCGCCAACCAGCGCGATCGGCTTATTTCCTGCCATCTGCAGTCTCTTCATTAAGCAGAGTGCCATAAAGTGTCCTACGTGGAGGCTGTCTGCGGTAGGATCAAATCCAATATAAAAAGTTGCCTTTCCGTTATTGATGAGGTCTCTGACCTGATCTTCGTCGGTTACCTGTGCAATCAGTCCTCTTGCTACCAGTTCTTCATAAATGCCCATTTTCTTTTCTCCTCGTCTTTATAAATACTTTAGAAATAATAGCTCTTACCAGGGAAGCTCGACACTGTTCTGTGCCAGTTCTCTTAAGTCCACGTTTTCAATCTTACGGTCACGCAGCATCAGATCTTTAACAGCCGCATCTGCCGGTGCACCTTCAAATAATACCTTGTTCACCTGCTCAATAATCGGCATGGACACATTATATTTTTTTGCAAGTGCAAGTCCTGCCTTTGCAGAATAAACACCCTCAACAACCATCTTGACTTCTGCCATGGCTTCATCCATCGTAGCGCCCTTCCCGATCAGGATTCCGGCACGGCGGTTACGGGAATGCATGGATGCACAGGTCACGATCAGATCCCCGATTCCGGTAAGTCCATAGAACGTCTCAAGACGTCCGCCCATATGGATTCCAAGTCTTGCAATCTCAGCAATTCCTCTGGTAATTAAAGCTGCCTTGGTATTGTCTCCATAGCCAAGTCCATCAGCGACTCCGGCTGCAAGCGCTACCACATTCTTAAGTGCTGCACCCAACTCAATACCAAGCACATCGGCACTGATGTATACACGGAATACCTCGCTCATAAAAACAGTCTGTAAATACTCCGCAGTCTTCTTATCCTTAGAACCAACCACGATTGTTGTCGGAATTCCCTTTCCAACCTCTTCTGCATGGGAAGGTCCTGACAATACTGCAACATTGGCCTGCGGGATTTCCTGCTCGATAATCTCAGACAACGTCATTAAGGTTGCTTCTTCAATTCCCTTTGCAACATTTACAATGATCTGTCCCTGCTTCGTAAGCGGAGCCATCTGCTTCGCAGTGCTTCTGGTAAACGGAGAAGGTACGGCCAGAACCAGTACATCCTTATCCTTCATTGCTGCGTTGAGATCGGTTGTAAAGATCATATCCTCCGGTAAGATCACGCCCGGAAGCTTCTCCTTCTGCTCATGACATTCCTTCAGCATCCGGATCTCCGGTTCCAATGCCGACCAGACGGTAATGTGATGTCCGTTATTATGTAATAATACGGATAATGCTGTTCCCCAGCTTCCTGCTCCAATAATTGCAATATCTGCCATATCGAAATCCCTTCCTTCTGCAATCCGCTTCCTGTCTCTATAAAATGATTGCTTACTTTCTGTTTCTTTCACCAAATGTAACTATTTATTTTTATTTTCTGCTTCAACCTTGTTCTTTTTAAATAAATAGGTTTTGCGCTCGTTTCCATGAAGGAGACGACTGATATTCTCTTTATGCTTATAAAAAGCAAGTATTGTTAAAAATGCCGTCACGGCATACATTTCATTTAAAACAGGCTGTGTGGATCCAAAGAGTCCCGTCTGCCCGCAGATCACCATTTCGGTCATCAGTCCGACATAAATAAGAAGAGATCCCAGGGATACATAGTGGGTAGTCAGGAACACACCAAAGAATAAAACAAATCCGACCGGAATAAAGTACGGATGGAAGGCCAGAATCAGTCCGGCTGTTGCTGCGATTCCTTTTCCTCCCTTAAACTTAAGGTAAAAGGGATAATTATGTCCAAGGATTGCACCTGCCGCCGTATAAAGCTTTAACAGGTAAATTTCGTCCGCATGGCTTCCCTTAAAAATCAGTGTAGTGATCCAGACTGCAATCATACATTTCAAAACATCCCCGGCAAATACAATTAGTCCTGCCTTCGTTCCCAGGACACGCAGGGTATTGGTCGTTCCGGCGTTGCCGCTTCCATGCTCACGAATGTCGATTCCATGCATTTTCCCATAGAAAAATGCTGTCTGAAACATGCCAAATACATAACCGATAATAATACAAATGATCCGTTCCACGTTACTTGTTTTCCTTTCTCTCACGAATAATAAACCGTAATGGCGTTCCTTTAAATCCAAAAGCCTCGCGGATTTGATTTTCAATATATCTGGTGTAAGAAAAATGCATCAGTTCCTTATCATTTACAAAAATGACGAATGTCGGCGGCTTCACGCCAACCTGCGTAATGTAGTAAAGACGCAGACGCTTTCCTTTATCGGACGGGGGCTGCTGCAGTGCAACCGCTTCACTCATAATTTCATTCAGGACACCGGTCTGGATCCGGAGTGCATGATTCTCTGCCACGGTATCAATGAGATCGTAGAGCTTTGGCAGACGCTGTCCGGTCAGTGCAGAAATGAAGGTAATCTCGGCATACGGCATAAAGGAAAGAATGTTTCTCACCTTATCGGTATATTCGTTTACCGTCTTATTATTCTTCTCCACGGCATCCCATTTGTTTACGGCGATAATGACCGCCTTGCCGCGTTCATGTGCGATTCCGGCGATCTTGGCATCCTGCTCGGTAACTCCCTCGGTCGCATCGATCACAATGATACACACATCGGCGCGCTCCACTGCCGTCACGGCACGGATGATACTGTAACGCTCGATTTCTTCCTTGATCTTATTCTTACGGCGCAGTCCTGCTGTATCGATAAACACATATTCCTTTCCGTTGTACCGGATATCCGTATCGATTGCATCACGGGTCGTACCTGCAATATCGGACACGATCACGCGGTCCTCCTGTGCAAGTTTATTGATCAGGGATGACTTTCCAACATTTGGTTTTCCGATGATCGCAACCTTCGGTCTCTCATCTTCCGCCTCATCTTTGTTGTATTCCGGGAAATTCTTTACCACCTCGTCAAGCATATCTCCAAGTCCTAACATGGAGGATGCAGAAATCGGATACGGATCCCCGATACCCAGATTATAAAACTCATACACATCCGGCATAAATTTTTCAAAACTGTCCACTTTGTTGACAACTAAAACAACCGGCTTTCCGGAACGGCGCAGCATATCTGCCACCTTAGAATCCGAATCCTGCAGTCCCTGTCTCACGTCTGTCAAAAAAATGATCACATCCGCAGTTGCGATCGCAATCTCTGCCTGCTCACGCATCTGGGATAAAATAATATCTTTACTGTCCGGTTCAATACCACCGGTATCGATCATGGTAAAATGATAATCCAGCCAGGTCACATCCGCATAGATCCTGTCTCTGGTCACGCCCGGTGTATCCTTTACGATGGAAATCCGCTCGCCTGCAAGCACATTAAACAACGTCGATTTTCCAACATTCGGACGACCCACGATCGCCACTACGGGTTTACTCATAATTTCCTGTACTCCTTTTATTCTCAAATCTCATTCACTTCATGAGCGGCTGATACTACGCTCTGAACATTATTTTGATTTTACAATATCCTGTGGTTCTTGTAAAGATATTTTCCATTGCGGGGCTTTTACAGAACATTTCACGAATTTTTTATTTATTCTGTCACACCTGTCTTTTTCTGGATCTCATCAAGCTCATCATAATTATACAGATGCCAGGTGTCACTGAGCACACCCATCTTTTCCAATGCCTTTACCGTATTTTCACACTTCGGTCCAAACTGGATATAACTGTTTCCGGATGCATCGCCAGGCGCAACATTATCATTTCGCGCATTCCGGTAATCATAATAATTATAATAGTAATCCCAGGTCTGGTAATCATTTCCTTTTCCATAATAAGAAATCGAAAATGAATTGGTATACATCTCGTCCTGTCCATCCTTATAAACCGCCGGAAGCTGGTAATAATCAAAATTGCCCTCTCTCACATCCTGTTCAACAGCGTCCCGCAGAACAGCGCTTTCCTGTCTGGAAAACGTATATACATCCGATTCACCATCTTCCTTATAGACAGTTAAATATCCGGAATAATAATCATTCTCTTTATATCCGTTTCCAAGAACCTGTTTCATCATGTTATCCGGATCTGTCTCCAGGGCAGTCAGTTTAAATGCAACTGAATTTTTGTCTTTTAATGCCTTCTCCGTAACGGAAACCGGATATCTCCGCTCAAACACAGAGCCATCCTTCATGTAATACCGGAACGATGTATAATAATAATTTTTTCCCTTTTTATAGACAGATAAATATTCATCTTTGCTGTCAATACACTGTTTCTGTAATTCCAGTACTTCCGGGATCTGCTCTTTTGAAACACAGACCGGATAATCCATATTCACAAATGCAGCTTCAATCTCAGATGCATCCGGGATCTTGCGCTCAATGCCAAAGACATCCACGCGGAAACAGGTCAGTAATATCAGCACAACCGCCACAAAACCAGCCCACTCTGCAATTCTTTTTTTGCACAGTACACGGAAATTCTTCTGCAAAACCATTTCTGCCGCAAAAAAACAGATGCTTCCAAAAATGACCATAAAAATCATAAGGCTGATAAATTCATTCACTTTGATATATTCAAGTACCAGAGCAGATACGGCAAGTGCGATCAGTCCGCCGCCACAGATACCGGATATCCAGCGGAATACCGGTCTTAAAGCTGCAATACTGACTACGTCTCCGGTTGTTTCGATTTTACGATTTTTATATAAAAAGTACGCAAAAACCGTGATCACAACTGCTGCCACAGCATAAACTGCAACTGTTTTTCCGCCACTGATCGTAACTCCAACTGCCTGCACATAGTCCTTATCGTATTTTACTCCCATAACCAGATTACGGATCAGATAATCAAGCGGTGACAATCTACTGGTCTGACTCGAAGTCCATGTATCTGATACACCGTAACAGATCAGACTTGATATATTCTGCACCATCTTCATACAGCCGATCCATAGATAATTGACTGCCAGATAATAAAACGGCATGGCAAAAATATTTCCCGTCAGCATAGCCACAAATACCGCAAGCGCATATGCGAAAAAAGATACGCCTGCCATGTATAAAAACCAGTAAAACAGATACTGGATACAGGTAATCTGGTTTGCCAGGCAGACCAGTACACCGGCAATAAATGCAATCAGTTCCGGGACAAACAGAAAAACAAAACCGGAAACATAATTGGTGATATAAAGTTCCCGCCTGTCTAACGGCAGGGAGTGTATCATATTGGCATTTCTGGGATTATATAAATAAGAAAACACTGCAAGTGCTGCCGCTGCCGCTGCAATAAAAACCGGTATTACCGATCCCGCACCTGCTAACGCCGACCCAATCACATAATATTGTTTCTGTGTAAGGGGCACGTTTCCGATATAATTACTCTCATTATTTGCATAAAGCCAGATACTGAGCGGCACTACCACGATCAGATAGCACAGGTATACGATCCAGATCGGCCAGTGATGTGTAAGATTCTTTTTAAATATCGTTGTATTAAAAGAGGATGTCTTTGACTTCATAATCAGCACCTCCCATTTCATAGATAAATATTTCTTCCAATGTCAGTGGAAGGACATCCACGATTGCCGGATTTGCTGCCGCTAAAGCTTTTTTGGCATCTTCCGGATCTCCTTTTACGATCAGCGTGTATACACGTCCCGTATTAGACATATGAAGGACTTCAAATTCTTCCGGCAGCTTCGGCACACCATTCTGGCATGCAACCTGGATTTTTGATACGCTGCCCTGCAGATCGCTTAAAGACCGCTCGATCATGATCGTTCCCTGATGCATAATGCCGACATGATCACAGACATCCTCCAACTCTCTTAAATTATGGGAGGATACCAGAACTGTCATCTGATTTTCCGCAACTTCCGACATGATGATGCTCCAGATCTGTCTGCGCATAACCGGATCAAGACCGTCTACCGGCTCATCTAAGATCATCAGTTCCGGCTTTGCACAAATTGCAAGCCAGAAAGCAACCTGTTTCTGCATACCTTTTGACAGACGGCGAATACTTCTTTTTACGTCAATATTCGGAAAGAACTCCTGAAGACGGTAAAAAAGTTTTTCATCAAATGTGGGATAAATCCCCTGATAAAAACGCTTCATTTCCATCGTATCTGCCTGCATAAAATAAAATATTTCATCCGGGATATAAGAAAATTTCGCTTTTACTTTTTTATTCTCATACACCGGTTCCCCCGCAATGAGGACTTCTCCTGCATCCGGTTTATACACCCCTGTAATATGGCGGATCAGTGTCGATTTTCCTGCTCCGTTCGGTCCGACCAGTCCATAGATCGCACCTTTTTCCACATGCATGTCCACGCCTTTCAATGCATGAAATCCCTCAAAAGACTTTTCCAGATGATTTACCTGTATCATTGGTCCACCTTCCCTTCTGCCAGATTATCCATACGTTCGACCAATTCCTTTTCCTTTACAGACAAAAAGAATAATTCTTCCACGATCTCATCAAATTCTGTCAGTAACTCTTTCGCCCTCGCATCATAAACTTCTTTTCGTTCTGCAACAAAAGTTCCTTTTCCAGTGACCGTATAAATATAGCCTTCACTTTCCAAATCCCGGTATGCTTTCTGGATCGTGTTCGGGTTGATTGCAAGCTTCGCCGCAAGTTCCCGGACCGATGGCAGTTTTTCATCCGCAGAAAGAGAATTTGATATTACAAGTTTTCTGAGTCCATCCTTGATCTGTTCGTAGATCGGTTTGGAATCACGATAATTTAACTGTATCAATCAGATACCCCCTGTCTGTACTAACCGTACTATTTTCTATCATACGGTCACTATAACACGGGGTATCTGCTGATACAATAAAGATAATCCTATGATATTATGAAGATTTTATGAAGCCTGCTCAAAGTTCCTGTAAAAATGTACGCCCGATTCTTTAACCCAAGTAAGCGCGCAGTAACCCAAATGTATTTTTCACGCCGTCCTTATGGCTTCTCTCGTATCCGTGGGAGGCATACACTCCTGCGCCAATCAGACCGTGGCGCACATCATAACCTGCCGTCAGTGCCACATCCGCATCTGAACCGTAGTATGGATAAACGTCCACGGCAAAATCAAGATCGTTGTCTTTTGCAGCTTTGATCAGACATGTGACTACATCATAATTGTAAGGTCCCCTGCTGTCTTTTGCGCAGATGGAAACCTGTGTTTCTTTGCAGGAAAGTCCGTCTCCCACGCATCCCATATCCACGGAGATCACCTCTGTCACTCCCTCCGGGATAGATGCCGCACCGCCGTGTCCGACTTCCTCGTAAACTGTGATATGCTGGTATACCATACGCTCCGTTGTGATATTTTCTTCTTTTAAATATTTTGCATATCCAAGTAAAATGCCGACACTTAATTTATCATCTAAGAAACGGCTCTTGATATAACCGGTCTTTGTCACTGTGGTGCGCGGATCAAAACATACAAAATCCCCTGCCATAATGCCAAGTTTTTCTGTTTCTTCCCTGGAATCTGCTTTTTCATCAAGCACGATCTCCATCTCATCCCAGCTTCGCTTGGTATCACTGTAATCCCCGTTCACATGGACGGAAGCGTTTGAAAGCTGGCAGGTTCCCTCAAATGTACCGGAAAATCTGGTTGCCACACGGCAGTTTTCCGCCTCTGCATTATTGGCATTCATACCACCGATCGGAGATACCTTTAATCTTCCGTTTGACTTGATCTCCGTTACGATCGCACCTAAGGTGTCAATATGTGCCTCTAACATCACGGCATCCTCTTTATTTTTGCCGCCCAATGCGACAAGGACGCCGCCCTTTACGGTAAGTTTTGGCTCATATCCCAATGCACGGTATTCGCCTAAGACATACTCTGCCACCTCTTTGGTGTAGCCGGACGGACTGTCGATCGCAAGGATCTTTTTTGTCTCTTCCACGATATAATCAATATAATTTTTCTTTTCCATTTTTTCTTTTCCTCTTTTTTATTTTATATTCCAATGACTGTTTGCGTTCATTGTATTTATGCGTTTCTCAGATAAATAAACGCGCCAAGATTTCCGCGTTTTCCATGGCTTGCACGGTGGGAAAACAGAAGATCCGGGTTACAGCAGGTGCAGATGTTCGTGACTGCGATCTTTTCTTTTAAAACTCCTGCTTCTGTCAGGACGATCTCGTTCGCCCCCCAGAGATCAAGCTGGTACTTGCCATTTTTCTTATCGAGCAAGATCTCATCTGCATGCCCCGGGAACGCCTCTTTAAAAGCATCTGCGACATCCTCACTGACCTCATAGCAGTCCTGGCAGATGGACGGACCGATGGCACAGACTAAATCTTTCGCCTCCGTGCCAAATTCACGTTTCATCGCTTTGATCGTGGCCGCTCCCATTTTTCCGACCGTTCCCTTCCAGCCGGAATGGCTCATGCCAATCGCACGGTGCACCGGATCCACAAAGTATAACGGCACGCAGTCTGCATAAAACGTCGAGAGTACAAGTCCCGGTTCGTTTGTGATCAGTCCGTCAATATCCGTATAATCCCTCTCTTTTACAATCCCTTTTCCGGCATCCTCCGCCGTCACCCTGCGCACATTTGTCGTGTGTGTCTGATCGGTAAACACAAACTTTGAAACATCTGTTTCCATTGCGCCGGCGAGCCGCCTGAAATTTTCTCTTACGGCTGCATCCTCATCCCCGCGCGTAAAACTTAAATTCAGGGATTCATAAATCCCTTTACTCACACCACCAATCCGTGTGGTAAAACAATGTTCTACGATACCCGTCTGCTCAAGCAGTGGATATTTAAGGAGCGGTAATGTGCTGCCCGCTCCATTTTCACACCATACTCCTTCTAACACAATGTCATTATTTTTCTTTTTTAGATTCACACTGTTGCCCTTCCTGTTTTTTTTCTAAAGATACCCCTGATACTCAAACGCATTCTTTATGAGTTCCACCCCATCACCGGACACCGCCGCAACATCAAAACGGCACGGCGTATCCATCCCGCATCCATGGGTCAGCAGATAATACGATGCAACTTTGCTGATCGTACGCTGCTTTCTTGGTGTTACTGCCTCCGCCGGATGTCCGCAGCTTTTGTCTCTGCGGTATTTTACCTCTATAAATACAAGATATCCGTGATCTTTTGCAATGATGTCGATCTCGCCCATACGGCAGCGGAAATTATATTGCAGGATCTCATATCCTTGTGTTTTTAAATATTCACCTGCCATCTTTTCATATGCAGTCCCCACTGCACGCCTGTTTACTTTCTCCGTACTTTCTCCCCCGTTTTTATACTATTTTATTTTACATTTCCAGTGCATCAAAAACAAGATCTGATCAAAGTAACCCTGCCCTGCTTAATTTAGCTTTCATCTTATCCATATCATCCACAAACACCAGAATCTCTGCCACAACATCATAGAGCTCCGGCGGTATCGTATCCCCGATCTGCAGTTTTGAGAGTGTTTCGGCTAACTTATTATCCTGATAAAACGGTACATCATTTTCTTTTGCCTTTTCAATGATACGCTCTGCGACCTCGCCTTTTCCCGCTGCTAAAATCTTTGGTGCCGCATCCCCCGGCTCATATGCCACCGCTACTGCAGTTTTTTGTTTTTTCTCCTGTTCTTTGTTTTTTCCATCAAACCACATATCTGCCTCCTGCGCTGTCTATGCACGCACATCAAACGAATATCTGTGAAGCGTTCCTGCCTGTGGCATGTCCCGCTGCAGGAAATCTTCCACAAATTCAACCTTTTTTTCTTCTTTTGACATCGTAATGCTGCATCGGTACCCCTTCTGTGCCAGCCGTTTTTCCAACACCGGAAGATGTTTTTCGATCAGGTCATAGGACGCGTCATCCGCAATGTAAAAATTCGTCTTTACATTTTTATCTTTCATGCGTATGGAAACATCCGTGGAACCTAAGTTGTCAAGATCCAAATGTAAAAATGCAGTCAGTTCCGCTTCCGGATCATTCAGATTCTTTTTGTTTGTGTATACATACAGATCTCCCGATGCATTCTGCCCTGACAATTTGAGCGGAAGCTGTACATATGTGTAGACCTGGTTAATCTGATTCATAAATTCTACATTACTGCGGATATCTGCTGCCGTCTGTATAAAGGAATTCTGTGTGACTCCGGCAGCTTTCATCACATTTTCCATCTGTTTCATCTGGTGATCCAGCCGCTCATAAAGGTCGCTTACTTTTGATGCTTCTCTCAGCTGTTCCGGTTCAAGCAGCCACTGTTTTTCGGCACAGTTCTTTAAGATTGCAGCAAATTCCTTACTTCCAAACAGCTTTGTCATTCCGGCAAA
>OHTM01000949.1_pt1 | contig 11278 bp, 9 predicted proteins | sample 1578951 | NCBI WGS metagenome assembly OHTM01 (sample SAMEA3879605, study PRJEB24766) | human gut metagenome | biome: human-associated habitat; feature: feces | place: USA | collected 1985/1987
CCGCTCATACACATGGATGCGGCGTTCCGGGTTGACATGCCAGCGCACACCGTCGCCGCCCTCCTCGCCGGGCAGCTGGAAATCATCGTGGAGGATCTCCATATACTTGTCCAGTTCAGACAGGTCGCGGATCGCCTTCCGGGCCAGCGGGCCGTCCCGGTTGGTCAGCAGACTGTATTCAAAATCCATAATGGGTTCCATTTTCAGGCCCCGCCGGGCGCAGTAATGGGTATAGTGCTCGTCATCCTCCACGGCGTACCGCAGCAGAGCCAGATGATACCCCTGCCGCAGGACATGATCCAGTGCCTCCATGGAGCCGCCCTCCCGAATGTGGATGTGGAGCCGCTCAATGGAGGCCGCCTGCTCCAGATAATCCACCGCCGCATAGGAGGCATAGGTGGCGTGGGGGATCATTACCCGCAGTTCGGCGCAGCGCTCCTGCTCCTCCTGCACGCTCCGGTCCAGCCGGTCCACCTCCCGCAGCACCCGCTCGGCCTGCTCGATGAAGTGCCGCCCCTGCTCCGTGGGGATCATGCCGGTGGATGACCGCTCAAAAATGCGGAGATGGTATTCTTCTTCCAGATTTTTCAGCGCCTTGCTCACGTTGGGCTGAGCGGCATACAGCCGCTTTGCCGCCGCACTCACAGATCCGCATTCCATGATGGCGACGAGATACCGCAGTTCTGTAATGTTCAACTTTTTCTCTCCTTTTGGCGTTTTTATCCCTTGCGCCTAGTTTATCAGGCGGCACACGGGGCTGTCAAGCGTTGACGGGGCCCCGCTGCCGTTTTATAATGTAAGAAACAATCTGCCCGAAAGAGGTCGAAGAGGATGGAAGAAAAAAACTACCGCGTTCTGCGCATTGAGGAGCAGCTTTATGGCTGCGAGGAACTGCCCGAGGGCCAGCCCGTGCTCTGTGATGTCCTGCTGGAGGCTGCCGACGGCACGCAGCGGGTTCTCCCCTACCCGGATGCCGAGCTGACCCGGCTGGACATCAACGAGGGCAGCACCGTCACCCTGCGGGATCACAGGTTGGCCAAAGCGGCGCACAAGGTCTATTTCACCCGCCACGGCGAGACCGTGTGGAACGTGGAAAACAAGATCTGCGGCATGACCGACAGCCCCCTGACCGAAAAAGGCCGCGCCCAGGCCCGGGAGCTGGGCGAAAAGCTCCGGACCAGCGGCCTCCGCATCGATGAGATCCTGTACTCTCCCCTGTCCCGCGCCGCCGACACCGCCCGGGCCATTGCAGAGGCCACCGGCATTCCTGCCCGGTGTGAGCCCCGGCTCCGGGAGCAGTGCTTTGGCCGCTACGAGGGCACGCCCCGGAACGGCGAGGAGTTCCGCATCTCCAAGACCCACTTTGCCGACCGCTACTCCGGCGGCGAGAGCATGATGCAGCTGGCCCAGCGCATCTACAACCTGCTGGACGAGCTCCGGGCCGACACCGACAAGACCTACCTGCTGGTGGCCCACAACGGCATTGCCCGGGTGGTGCAGTCCTATTTTTACGATATGACCAACGAGGAGTACGCGGCGGCAGGCATCAAAAACTGCGCGTTCGTGGAGTTTACATTCTGAACAAAGAAAGGACCCGCCGAGGGTCCTTTCTTTGTTTGCGGTTATTCCGCCTTGCGGTAATGGAACTGCTGGTCTCTGGTGATGAACATGCCGATGCTGACCAGCAAAGCGGCCAGCTCGGCGGCTGTCACGGCCAGCCAGATGCCATCAATGCCCAGCAGGAACGGCAGCAGCAGAACCGCCGCCACCTGGAACAGCAGGGTGCGCAGGAACGAGATGAGTGCACTGGTCACACCGTCGCCCAGGGCCGTGAAGAAGGAGGACGCATAGACGTTGAACCCCATGATGAGGAAGCTCAGGCCATAGAGCCGGAAGGCCCGGGTGGTCAGAATGAGCAGGTTTTCATCATAGCCCACAAAGAAGCGGGCCACATGGGGGATGATGAACATGGAGCCGATGGTCATTACCACCGCAACCACACCGATGAGCTTCAGGCTCTTGCGGTAGAGGTTGTTGACCTCTTTGCGGTTATTGGCACCATAGTGGTAGCTGACGATGGGCGCACTGCCCACGGCGTAGCCCACAAACACTGCCACGAACAGGAAGGATGCGTACATGATCACACCATAGGCGGCCACGCCATCCTCGCCCGCAAAACGGAGCAGCTGATAGTTGTACAGGATGTTCACCAGCGACATGGAAAGGTTGGTCATCAGCTCAGAGGAGCCGTTCACACAGGCTTTCAGCAGCACACCGCCCTCAAACTGCGGGCGGCAGAGGTGGAGCAGGCTGGTGTTTTTCCGGTTGAGGAAGTAGAACACCGGCAGCAGGCCGCCCACCACCTGGCTGAGCATGGTGGCAATGGCGGCACCCTCCACGCTCCAGTGCAGGATACCCACCAGCAGCACGTCCAGCACCATGTTGGTGCAGCCCGCGCCCACCGTGAAGTAAAAGCCCAGATGCGGCTTTTCGGCGGTGACAAAAAAGCTCTGGAACATATTCTGCAGGATAAAGGTGGGCAGGCTGAGCATCAGCACCCGGCCATAGCGCAGGGCGTAGTCCAGCATCTCGCCTTCTGCACCCAGCATCAGGGCCACCGGCCGGAGCAGCAGCATCCCCAGCACGGACAGCACGATGCCGGCGATCAGCGCCGTTGACATAAACAGGCTGAAATAGCGGTCGGCACGGGCTTTATCGCCCTCACCCAGCGTGATGCCCACAATGGCGCTGCCGCCGGTGCCCAGCATAAAGCCAACTGTGCCCACCAGCATGGGCACGGGCATGATGAGATTGACTGCCGCAAAGGCCGTTTTGCCCACAAAGTTTGAGACGCACAGGCCGTCCACGATGCCGTAAATGGAAGTGAACAGCATGGTGCCGATGCAGGGCAGCACAAAACGGATCAGCCGTGAATAATCAAAGTGATCCGAAAGTTGGATTTTCTGTTTTGACATGGATTCTCCTTTTTGCAGGGGTGGATCACATCATCCCACCGGGCCGCCAGCCGGTGCAGTAGCGGGCGTAATCGCGGTCGGCCTGTTTGACGTAAAGGAGGAACTGTTCCCTGCCTTCCTTGTCCGTGACCTGACGGACTTTGGTGGGCAGGCTCTGGCGCTGGAGCAGCTCCAGTTCATCGTTGAGCTCTTCCTCGGTATCAAAGGCATCCAGCTTGGTCCAGTGGGTGGCAAAGAGCCAGATGTTTGCAAGGGTGTTATTCATATTCAGTCTCCTTTTCCGGGGCATCGGCAAGGGTGCCGGCCCGGTAGAACGGCGCAATGGCGTTGGCATCGCCGTGGCGCACGATGGAATAGGTAATGTCGCAGTAGGGCTGGATGGCCGTGCTCTTTTCCACGGTGGAGATGAGCAGAACCTGCAGCTGCAGGCGGCGGAACAGCTCCATCATGGGGCGGATGCGGTCACTGGTCATCTTGCTGAAGGCCTCGTCCAGCAGGACAAGGCGGATGCTGTTCTCGCTCTTCTGGTAGATCTGCAGCAGGCTGGCGCAGATGGCCACATAGAAGGGAGCCTGGTTCTCGCCGCCGGAGGAATCGCGGCTGACGCGGGAAAGATAGGCCTGCTGGCCCGAGACGGTGTTGGTCACCTTGATGTCATAGTCCAGATAGGTGCGGTAGTCCACATAATCCGAGAGGGTGGCACCGGAGGTGGTGCGGCCCTCCTGCCTGGCCCGGGTGTTCTCATCCACATCGGCCATGATCTTTTCCATCAGCGCGTCCACCTGCCGCTCGTAGACGGGGTCGGCGGTGGCGGCAAGGTTGTCCAGCGAGTCGCCGTCGGTCATCTGCTGGTTTCCCTTGTCCACGATGACCTGATAGAATGCGGCCAGCTGGGGGTCGCGGCTGGGGCCAAGCTCAAAGCGGTAGACCTCTTCGCCGTAGGTCAGCTGTTCCATTACCTTGTTCAGCTCCCGGAACTGCCGCCGTGCGTTGAAGATGTCATCCTTCATCCGGAAGAGGATGTCCTTGCGGAAGCGGTCCTTGCAGTCGCGCTGTGCCTGCTCGAGGCGGGCGGCGTACCGCTCCAGATCAATGCGCACGAGGCTCTCGTACTGGGCGCGGTACTGCTCGATGCCCGTAAGGCCCAGCGGATGATCGCAGACGTAGCGGGTGTTGTACTCTTTCTGGGCAGGCTCGAGGGTGCCGGTGAGGTAGACGGCCAGTGCGTCGTCCAGCCGGGCCTGTGCCTTTTCGGCGGACTGGGCCGCATAGCGCGGGCCTTTGTCCTTGCTCAGGGCCGCGAAGCGCTCCCGTGCCAGCGGCTCCAAAAGCGGATACTGGGCGAAGAACCGGTCAGCGGTGTCCTTTGCCTGCCTGGCGGTCTCTTCTGCCTTGGCCTGCTCGGCCTCGCAGGAGGCCAGCTGCTTTTCGCAGACACGGATGTCGCCGCCGGCTGTCTCCACAGCGGCGCGGGCGGCGTCCCACGCGGCCTCGCGGGCCTCGTCCTCTTTGTAAAGCTGCTGCAGCATCGGGTTCTCGCGGCACTCGGCCAGCTTCTGCTCCTGTGCGGTGCAGTCGGCGCGGGCCGCTTCCAGGGCGGCGCGGGCATCCCACAGCGCGGCCAGCTCATCCATGACGCTGCTGTGCAGCACATCCTGATAGCTGTCCCGTGCGGCTTTGAGGGCGACGGCAGACTGCGCCGCTTCCCTGCTGCGGGCGGTCAGCTCATCCAGAGCTTTTGTCAGCGCTTCGGCCCGGGCGCGGCGGGCGTCAAGGCCGATATACCGCTGGGGTGTGCGGAGACGCTCGAGGCGGAAGGGGTGGTGGCGCAGCAGGTCGCGGGTAGCGCTGTCGGGATAGTTTTCCAGTGTGTCGGGGGTGTCACAGCAGACGATGCGCCGCAGGATGGTGTCGGCATACTGTGCGGCCAGCGGGTTCTCGCTTCGGACCTGCGCGGCGAGGCTGTCGGCAGGGGCGGCGTCGGCCTTGCGGTTGGCCGTGCGGATGCTGGGGGTGTCCAGCAGGCTGATGGGGCCGACCTTGTCCCGCAGGGCCACAAAGGCGCTCTTGGCGGCGGCGTAGTGGGCAGGCGGCACAAGGATATCGAACCGGCGGTCACCCAGGCAGGCTTCCACACAGTCCTGCCAGCTCTCGTCGGCCACGGTCAGCAGCTCACAGAAGATCTTTGCATCCGCTGTCATGCCGCGGCTTTTCAGCTCGGCGTTCACGGCATCCCGCACTTTGGTGGCGGCATCGCCGTGGGGGTAGACCCACTTGCCGCCGGACATGGCGTTCAGCTCGGCCCGCAGGGCCTCCTGCTCTTTTGCCAGATCCGCCGAAGCCTGCCGGGCAGCAAAATACTGCTCCTCCAGCGGTTTTTCGATGCAGGCCAGCGCCTCGGTCAGGGCGGGGAGATGTTCCGCTGTCAGGCGCTGGGGCCAGAGTTCCTTCTCCACCGCAAAGCCGCTGCGGTTCAGCTGGGTCAGCAGGCCGGTGATGGTATCCGCAGTCGCTTCCAGACCGTTCCTTGTCCGGGCCGCTGCATCCAGCGCGCTCTTTTTCCGGGCCAGCTCCTCGGTCAGGGCATCCAGCGCCCAGCCCGCGCCGCTGTCACCGGCCGCTCCGTGGGCCGCCAGATAGGCCCGGCGGGCTTCGGCTTCGGCGTTCTTGGCGGCCTCGTATTTTGCGTTCAGGTCGGCCAGCTGGCGGCGGCCTGCATCCAGATGGCTCTGCCAGGAGGCATCCTCACCGGCATCCGCTTCGGCGCGGGCCAGCAGGGCTGCACCCCGGTTGACAAGGGCATCCGTCTCTTTGGCAGCGGCTTCCCGGCCATACGCCACGATCTGTTCCAGCGCGGCGGCACGGGTCTGGGCCTCGGCCAGAACGGCGTGGAGGTTTTCCAGCTCCACCCGGTCGCCCTGTAGCGCTTCCAGATCCAGCTCCGGCTGGGGCAGGATGTACTGGTACAGGAACTCCCGGAAGTTGGGGATCTCGTCCATGCTGGTGCCCATCTGGAACACTTCGTTGAACTTTTTGCCCAGCGGGCTGGAGGCGCGGCCAATGCCCAGGGCACGGCAGATGCGGTCCCGGGCCTCGCTGGGGCTGCGGGTGTAGGACAGACGGCCCACGGCGGGCTTGAAGTCCTCCTTGGCGCTGGGGGCACCGGTGCGCGGATCAAGGAAGGGCAGCTTTTCCAGCGTGATGCCGTCCTCGGAGATGTACCAGGTCTGGTCGCCGGGGTGAAGCTCCTGCATGGGGCCCTCGGATTCCACCCGGACAGCGATGACAAAGTTTGTTCGCTTGACGGTATCCCAGAACTCGGCACCGATGTATGCCACCGTGCGGCCCGGGCGGCGGTAGGCGTTCTCACCGCGCTGCTTGGCGTGGACAGAGCCCTGCAGGGTGCGGCCGCTCTTTTTATTGCCCAGGGCATTGAAATTGCGGTTGGTGGTCAGGCAGTAGCGGATGGCATCCAGAATGGTGGTCTTGCCCACCGCGTTGACACCGATCATATAGGTCAGACGGGCACAATCGAAGGTGACATTTTCAAAGTTGTGCCAGTTGATGAGCTTCAGGCGCTTTAATTCGATCATTCTTCTTCCTCCCCGCTGGCATCTCCGTCAGGCCGCTCGTAGAGGGCCAGTTCCTCCCGGGTGCGGCTGCTCTCGGCGGCGGCATCGGCAAGGTCTGCGTCCGGCAGAGCCAGCAGCACAGTGGGGAACACCTCGATGCGACTGTCCAGACCGGTCAGCCGCCCCACCGGGCGGGCCAGATTATACCTGCGCAGGGTGCGCATCAGCTCCTCCAGCGTGCGCTGGTCCAGCCGCCGGGGCAGGTTCATCTTCTGCAGCTCTGTCTGCACCTCTTCCACCGTAACCAGCACCTGATCGGCGCTGGCGGCAAGGCTCTCCCGCTTTTGCAGGTAGAGCAGGCGGAGCACCAGCAGCAGGATGCTCTCGTATTTCAGCAGCCGGGCCTGGCTGCCCTCATGCTCGTTGACCAGCTCCGCAGCCTGCAGCGGAGCCGGGTAAAGCGTTACCGCATAGCCCAGCGGCGCGAACACGGCCCGCACCTCGGGCAGATGATCCTGCACATAGAGGTATTTTGCCCGCTGATCCTCCACACCGCCCAGCACAAAGCAGTGGTTGAGCAGATAGTTTGCGGTCTCTTCCAGCATTTTATTCGGTTCGGCCATGGTCAGCGTCCTCCCTGCGGGGTGTCAGAATAAACTCTTCAAACCGGAAGCCGCCCCGTTCGACCCAGTTTCCGGTAAGGGTGATATCGTAAGCCCGGCGCGGCGACTGCGAGTAGGTGTGCAGGCCGATGATGCGGGCAAAATCGCGGGGGTATTCCTCCGCCAGCGTGGAGGCAGCCACCGCACTGCGGGCGGCAAGGGCCTGTTTTGCCAGCAGGCCCACGTTTTCCTCAGTCACGGCCATCCGGGCGTAGTCCAGCAGCAGCTGCTGTTCTTTGCGCAGCTGCTCCTCATCCAGCCCGGCCTGCCGCACCGGGGCCAGCGGCGTTTCGCTGCGGGGCGCGGCGGGCGGGTAGAGGGGCTTTGCCCCGAACACCGCCGCCGGGTAGAGGTGCAGGCGCTTTGCCACCGGGCCGTCATCCGGCGCGAACAGCTGATCGGGCGTTTTGATCTCCTCGGCATAGCGGCGGAGCAGGGCGGTGACACTGCCCTGCGAGGAGCGGTCGCTCAACAGCAGGAACTGTGCCCGCTGCACGGCCCGCTTGCGGTAGCGGATGTGGCTCTGGTCGATCTGGCGCATCAGGGTGCTCATCTCTTCCAGCGAATCCCGCAGTTTCTGGATGAGGGCACGCACGGCAGGGGCGGCTTCGCCGGGGGCACAGCGCTCCACCCGGGCGTAATCCAGCGCCAGCCGGGGCAGGTGTTCTGCCTCGCAGTCGTCCAGATCCTCTTCCAGATAAGCGCGGTAGTTAAACAGGTTATCGCTGGTCTTGAAGCGGTGGTAAGCGGCGGCCACCACCTTTTCCTCGTACTGGTCGAAGAGTTCCAGCACCTCCTGCGGGGTGCGGTTGCGGGTGAGCCGGTCGATATAATGCCCGATGGATGCGTTCAGCGCCCGCAGGGACTTGTTCAGTGCTTCCAGATCGGAGGCCACCTCCCGCAGAACATTCTCATAGGGGCTCTTTTCCTCCCCGATGTTCTGCAGCAGCTGCCATGCCTTGTACAGCTTGCCGGTGTAGGTGACAACACGCGGGTTCAGGATCTCTTCCAGCGCTTCCAGCAGAGGAGCCACCTCGGGCACAAAGGCAAGGGCAGGCTCTTCCTCATAGCTGCCGGGCTGCTCTTCCAGCCAGCCGGTGCGGCGCAGGCGGAGCAGAAAGCCCAGCGCAAGGGTATGGGGATCCCGGGTGGGCTGTTCGGCTTCGTCGCCCGCGTCATCGGCATCCAGTGCCAGCGGCTTTGCCAGCGCCGCAAAGTAATCCTCGGCCCGGCTCACCGCTTCTGCCCGGGAGATGGAGTAATCCGCCGTGTGGCGGCACTCCTCCCACAGCAGGAGCAGCAGCTCCGCATAAAACGCCCGGTTGGGCCCCGCCAGCGGGCGGAACAGCCGCGGGCTGACCAGTTCAAACAGCTGCATCCAAAGGTTCCTTTCTTTCGACAAAATCTATCTTTTATTGTACCACATCACAGCCTTTTTTGCATCTTTTATGGGAAAGTTGCAAACAAAAAGCCCGTCCGGACGAGCCTGTTTTTCTTCTCACTGCCACGACAGAGACAAATGACGGTTATTGGCAACGCAGTCTTTCAAGTACAAATTGATCAGGGTCTGGTAAGGGATACCCACCACTTCGGCCTGCTCCTTGAAGTAATCAATGGTATTGCTGTCAATGTTAATGGTGATCTGTTTTTTCAGCGCCTTGGCATAGGGATTCTTTCTTGCATTGCTGAAATCGTACTCTTTGAGCATAACACAGACCTCACTTTCCATATCTATATTATAATTATTTTATAATTATAAATCAAGTGCTCCAGACGCAAAAAAGCCCCGGAGGGCGGCAGGGGTTCCGCGCTCCGGGGTATGCTCAAGAAAATTTTGCTTGTATTCTAATCGTTACAATCAGGCGTTAAAGTTTGCCTTTACAGTCATTCTGTATGCAACGCCAACATAGGTCTTGCCATTCTTCACGATGCTTGCAGCGCCGACAGCTTCCGGTTTCTGAGAGGAAATCTTATTCACGTTGTTTGCATTTGCCTGGCTCAACAGTTCCTCAGTCACCTCGATAGCCTTATACTTGGTCTTGTCAGCATTGATACCCTGAGCAATAACATACACAGTGAAGGTGCCAGTGCCGTCTTTGTTATCAACAACATCGCAAGGCAGGCCATAAATCTTAGACTTTTTCAGAGAAGCAATATCGATTTCGCCGTTCTCATCAATCTGGTTCAGCATTGCACCAACTTTATTCTTCAGGTCTGCGTCATTCTGATAGGTAGTATCGTAAGCCTTATTGAAGCTTTCGATCATCAGGTTTTCTGCACGCTGGCCCAAAGACTGCGGCGCTTCCTCGCCGCAAGCGGTCAGCATCACCAGAGCCAGCACGCTGGCCAGCAGGATTGCAACAAGACGTTTCATTTTTTTCATAAAACAATTCCTCCATAATAAAATTCAGGCCCCTGTATAACCCCAAATCATACAGTGTACCTAAATTTATTTTACTCTTTGCCCCCCCCCCATGTCAATTCGCATATCAGCCAAAATTTTCATTTCTTTTTTGTGTAAATAAAAAAGCCCCGGAGGGCGGCCTTTCAGCCACGCTCCGGGGAGTGTATTACTATATCCTTATGCGTTGGGATTAACCTGAACAACGACAGAAATGTACATGTTGCCCTTGATTGTCTTTGCGGCTACACCAACCTTGGTCCACTTGCCAACTGCGTTGATGTTCACATCCTTATCCTTGTTGTTTACCAGCTTAAAGAACTCTTCCAACAGTTTACCGGTATACTCATTCTTGACCACGACCTTGGCCGTATAAACACCATTGTCATCACGATGAACATCTATAGCATTGTAAATTTTCCATGCTCCGGTGTTGATGTCTACCGCCGAATCCAAGAACTTTTCAGCTTCCTGTTTGAGCTCGGTGTCATTGCACAGCTGTACTGCCGAACCACGCTTTGCATTGATCGTGCTCATCATCTGAGCTTCTGCCTGAGCCTCAGGGGTCGGCGTGGTATCACCGCCGCAGGCGGTGAACAGAACAAGTACCATGGTCGCCGCCAGAACCAAAGCGGCCAGTTTTTTCAGCATTTTCATGTCGGGACCTCCAGTCGTTTTGTTGTGTTTTTCATAATATGCAGGGTGCCTTTCCATTTTGAAACAGGGCCCCTTCTGGCTTTATTTTATCCAACGACTGTCGCTTTTGTCAATTGCCAGCTTCACCAAACATTTTCTCCTGCTTTTGTTGTTTTTTCCAGAACGAATCTTCGCAAAGATCCTTTGCCGCACCCGGGGCAAAAACCGGAAAATATTTCCGGCGTTTACACAATTCTACCACGATTTGGTGCTAAACTTAAGGCAATGGGAACCGCCGGGTGCCGTTCCTGAACAAGGAAAAGGAGTTTGCCCCATGCAGCATGGTTCCCTGCGCGCTCCGGTGCGCGTTTTCATGGCAGCAGTTCTGCTGTGCCTGAGCTTTCTGGCCGCGCCAAAGGCTGCGGCGGCACAATTGCAGAATGTGAACGGCATCACACTGCTGTCCTTCGACAGCCAGCAGATCGTCTCCATCGGCAACCAGACCTCGGGTCGGTGCAGCTGGTACGCCCTGCGCTACGCCCGCACCATTCTGGACGGCAAAGTGTGCTCCGGCAGCGGGATGTGGTCGAACGGTGCGGTGTGGTCCGCAGCGGGCTACACCGGGTACTCCGGCACCCGCGCCGAGTGCCTGAAAAAGCTGTACAGCGAGCTTTCCGCCGGGCATCCGGTGATCGTGCACCTGAAAAACACCACGGTCAGCGGGGTAAAGCGCCACACGAACCGCACCTCTACTTATGAATACCACCTGACTTCCTCCGGCTGGAGCGAGGTGAACTACCCCCACATTGCCACCAGCAGCACCTACGGGCACTGGGTGTGCGTGGCGGGCATCTCCCCCACCGCCGACCCGGAAAACCTGACCGAGAGCGACTTCTACGCCCTCGACCCCGCCCGGGTAACGGCAAATGGACGGCTTGCCGTCACCCGCCTGCTGGATCATACCCTGTGGGTGGAAAACTCCCCCCTCAAGGTGCTGGGGTAAAAATATAATATGATAAAACAGAGCGCCTG
>OHTM01000950.1_pt1 | contig 11269 bp, 9 predicted proteins | sample 1578951 | NCBI WGS metagenome assembly OHTM01 (sample SAMEA3879605, study PRJEB24766) | human gut metagenome | biome: human-associated habitat; feature: feces | place: USA | collected 1985/1987
TCCGCAATTGCGACCAGCTCCATCGCCACGGATATGATCAAGGGCCGGCCGCTTTCGGATGCGCTGAAGCTCACCAATCAGGCGGTTGTAGAGGCGCTGGACGGCCTGCCGGCGGTCAAGATTCACTGTTCCGTTTTAGCCGAGCAGGCGATCAAAGCCGCGATTGCGGATTATTATAGTAGGCAGGGAATTGATCCAGAGCCGATTGTGGGCAAGCTGGAGGATCCGGAGGAGCACGAAGCCTGCCGCATTGAATGATTTGAAACTAGAAAACTGGAAAGGATGGCTTTTGATATGGCAAAGATCGCCCAAAACCTGTTGGAATTGATTGGAAACACTCCGCTTGTGCAGCTGAGCCGCTTTGCTCAAACGGAGGGGTTGAACGCCCGCATCCTTGCGAAGGTGGAGAGCTTTAACCCCTTGGGCAGCGTGAAAGACCGCGTGGGCTATGCCTTGATTGCAGATGCAGAGGAAAAGGGGTTGATCAACAGGGATACCCTGATTATTGAGCCGACCAGTGGCAACACAGGCATCGGCCTTGCCTATACCGCTGCGATTAAGGGTTACCGGCTTATCCTTACCATGCCGGAGAGCATGAGCCGGGAGCGTCGGAGCCTTTTAAAAGCGCTGGGCGCGGAGCTTGTGCTGACGCCAGCAGCGAAGGGGATGCAGGGCGCGATCGACAGGGCAAAGGAGCTCCGGGAGGAACATCCCAATTCCTATATTCCCGGCCAGTTTACTAACCCTGCTAACGCTGAAGCGCACAGGCGCACGACAGCGCAGGAAATTTTGCGCGATATGGATGGGAAGGTGGATTATTTCGTTTCCGCCATTGGTACAGGCGGCACGATTACCGGCATCGGCGAGGTGCTCAAAGCGCCGTGGAGCCCGCCGCTTCGCCAGTGCTCTCCGGCGGAAAGCCGGGGCCGCATAAAATTCAGGGTATTGGCGCGGGCTTTGTGCCAGAGGTGCTCAATACGGAGATTTATGATGAAATTATTACGGTTGAAAATGACGACGCCTTTTCCGCCGCCCGCCTGGCCTCCCAAACGGAAGGCTTGTTGGTTGGAATCTCGTCGGGCGCAGCGCTGCATGCCGCAGAAGTGCTCGCCAAACGACCGGAGAATGCAGGCAAGACAATCGTTGTGTTGTTGCCAGATACGGGGGAGCGTTACCTCTCCACAGAGCTGTTTGATCAGGATTAAAAGGGAGCGGATAAAAAGAACCCCGCACGGAATTTTCCGTGCGGGGTCCTTTGATTAGGATTTCAAATTTTACTGCCGCGCATCAGGCGGCGCGCGGTTCCCCGCCTTTACAGCGCATAGGTATATTCAAATCCCTCTACCCATTTGCTGTCGGAGAAGTTGCGCAGGCGAAGCACGACCTTGCTGTCGTAAACCTCCATTTGCCAGCCCATGCCGCGGTCAACAATATCGCCATACAGGCACTCTTCGCCAAAACCCGGAACGTTGATGTAGGTGACATTTCCCTCCTGTGCCAGGCCGTTTCCGTTTTCATAAACCCCCATGTGCAGGTGGCCAGAGAAATAGAACACTTTGGTGCCGCAATTTTTTAGGATGGAATCCAGCTGCTCTCCCTGCGGGCCAACATCGGAGCCTGGCCAGTGGGATACAAATTTGTCCTTCAGTTGGAAATGATTGAATACAAATGCGGGCTTGCCGCTTGCCGCCGCATCGGCCAGTTCGTTCTCAAGCCACCTTAGCTGCTCCTCTGAATGATAGGCTTGTATCTTGCTGTCCGCCTCCGTGGCCATGACGATCAGTTTATAGCCGTTGATCTCCTGGCTGAAATAGGCGTGTTCATGCTCATAGCCAAAAAAGGCGTTGTTATAATCCATAAAACGCTTATAATATTTTTCATATGCATCTGTTTTGCACAGCTCATGATTGCCAGGGGCAATCAGCACGTTATCTACAGTGAGATATTTGCGCATCAAGCCATATAGAAGCATGTATTCAATTTCCTGCGCGTTCATGGTGTTGTCGCCAACCATGACTAATGCATCAACCGGCGTTTCCGCACTCGAGAAATCCAGCATCGCCTGGCCATGGCCTTTGAAGCGGGCGGCGTTATTTCCCTCCATATGCCCATCTGAAATAATGCTCACATTTAAACGGATTTCATCCGGATTTTGTACCGTCATTTTGTTGACGGTAACGCCGCAAGGGAAAAAGATAAACAGCACCATAAATGCTGCCACCGCTCTCCGCAATAAGCCTACCAACAAACCTAACATAAAACTCCCTCCGATTCTTTGATAAATGTGTACAAATTGTAGTCTAAAAACAGATAAATTACAACATACAAATCAAAATTCATCATTTCACACAAGAGAACTTTGAAATATTTGTGCAAAATACTTTCAAAAGGGCCTGCCGCAAACATGCTTTGCAGCAGGCCCTTTGCATCATTTGGCTTTGTTTATCATCAGGCAATTAACGAGCTATCATACGGATGGCCATCGATATGCCATAGACGATATCGTTGTAACTTCCAAAATCGTAATAGGAGGGCGCGGCCACGCTATAGAGCAAAAGGGAAAATACGATGCCAATAATTATGAGTATCGTATTGGCAATAAAGCCAATCAGCGCCCATTTGCCGATGGCATGCGCACAGCGCGGCTTCTGATCCTTCCAAACAAGGTAGAGGATCAGGCCAACAATGGGGAAAAAGAAGGCGAGCACATGAAAGCCTGCGCTGGGGCGATCCTCCTGCTGTGGATAGGGCTGCTGGCCATAGGGGTACTGATAGTATGGGGGGTGATAGGGTTGCTGTTGGCTTTGGTAGGGCTGCTGCGTGCCAGGGGGCGGTGCAGGCGGGGTAACGGTAGCGCCGCATCGCGCACAAACAACGGCATTGTCCGCCAGCGGAGCACCACAATTTCTGCAATACATAAATACGCTCCTTTTATTTTTCAATATCTGAATGATATGAAAGAAAATCTCTTCGCCTGTATCATAGCATGCGTCAAACGGAAATTCAACAGAATTTCTGTGGAACAAAACATTACTTGTTGAAAGTGGGCAATTTGCGGCGAAAGGAAGCGGCGCGTTACCATCTGCTGATTCCGCCGCGCTGTAGAGCGCCGATCAGCTTTTCCCGCAGTGGCGCGTAATCCGGCTCCAAGGTGTCGAGCAATTCCTTGATACGCTGCCGGTGCGTTGCGCCATCCACCGGACAGAGGCTTTTAACGACCGGAAGCTGTGTGCGCTTCACAAGGGATTCAATTTCTCGCTCCCTGGTAAAAATGAGCGGACGGATCATCGTTAGATCTTTGCGCGACAGGTAGGAAACGGGGGAAAAACACTCGATAGCCCCGCTGCCAAGCAAGTTCATCATCAGCGTTTCCGCCGCATCATCCATGTGGTGGCCGAGGGCGATTTTATTGCATCTGGCCGCCTTCGCTTCATCGTGCAGCATGCCGCGCCGCATCCGGGCGCACAGGCTGCACGGATTTTTTTCTTTACGCGTTTCAAAGATAATTTTGCCGAGCTCCGTGCGCCGCAGCCGGTAGGGGATTTCCAGCTCGCCGCACAGCTGCTCAATGGGGGAATAGTCTGTTTCAATCCCACCGAAGCAGGGGTCGAGCGTGACGGCTGTCAACTCGAAGCGGGCAGGATAAAAGCGGCGCAAAGCGCTCATGCCTGCGAGCAGGGCGACGCTGTCCTTCCCGCCGGATATGCCGATGGCGATGCGGTCCCCTTCTGCTATCATATGATAGCGATCTACGGCGCATCGCATCTGGCCGAGTAATTTTTGCATGACAGGGCTCCTTTCAAAGAAAGCGTGTGTGTCAGCGCATATCCGGTGAATCGCTACGTCTGGAGAGAACGTCGAGAGATACGCTGAAACCATCTGCAAGCCGGAGGAGAACGGCGAATGTGGACTTGCTTGCGCCGGCTTCATACCGTTGATACTGACGGTGCATGCTGTGCATTTCTGAAGCCGTTATCATGAGCGCTAAGCCCTCGCAGATAGGAAGCGTTCGAAAGCGTTCCGTTCCGGCAATGCTGCGCTATTTTTTCTTCCACACCGTTTTTGCCTTTTTCTCCCGCTTTGGTTTCGGCGGGGCGGGCGGTTCTTCCGGCGGCGCCGCAACCTCGGTTAGCCCGCGCTGCGCGAGCCGCGTACCCACGATCTCACGCAGCAGGCAATAGAGCACCGAGCAGACCGGAACGCTCACAAGCATCCCCAACACGCCCCAAACGCTGCCGCCGATGGTCACGGCGAGAAGCACCCAAAGGCTCGGCAGGCCGACGGAGCTGCCCACCACCCGTGGATAGATCAGATCGCCTTCCATCTGCTGGAGGACGATGATGAAAATGACAAACCAGACCGCTTGCATGGGAGAGTCCATCAAAATGAGAAACGCGCCGATCGCTGTGCCGATAAACGCGCCGAAAATCGGGATTAGGGCGGTGAAACCAACGAGCACGGAAATCATCGGCGCATAAGGCATGCGGAAGATTACCATGCCGATGAAGCAGAGAATGCCGATGATCACGGATTCCATGCATTGCCCGGTTACAAAGCGTGAAAACAATTTATTGGAAAGCGAGGCGATGTGCAGGGATTTTTCCGCCCACTTCTGCGGCAGAAAGGCATAGAGCATGCGGGTTGCCTGGCTGCCAAGCTTCTCTTTTTGCATCAGGATATAGACGGAGAAAACGATTCCGAGAATAAAGTTAAAAATCGCGCTGAAAATAGAAGTGGTAATACCAACCGTGGTGTTGACCAGCTTGCCGGAATCGCGCTTGAGGTAATCCACCACGGCAGCGCTGATTTTTTCCCAGTCAATTTCCAGATTGGTGAGGGTAGAGGCGTCCACCTTGAGGAAGGCGGCGGCCTTGGTGATCCACTCTTTCACTTGCATGGAATACTGCGGCATGTTTTCAACCAACAGGCTGAAGGCACGCTTGAGCTCTGGCACGATCATAAAAATCAGGATGAATACGAGGCCGATGATGATACCGAAGGTGAGTATAATGCTCACAATGCGGCGTAACCGGCTCCACAGGCGAAAATTTTTGCGGTTGAGCGGCGCGAACAACCGCTCCTCGATCACCTTGAGCAAAACGTTGAGGATAAAAGCGGCGCAAAATCCGATGATGAGAGGCATCAGCAAGCCTAGCGCGGTGCGGCAAACGCCCGCCACGGCGGAAATGTTTTGCAGCCCTAAAAACAAGACGATACCGAAGGTGATAATCAATAGGATTTTTTTCACGGTTTTCCGGTCGAGCTCCATGCTTGTGACCATCCTTTCTGAATTTCCGACCGCGGCATTGCGCGGTTTGGCGCGGCTAACATTCGAACAGCCGCTAAGCTTAAAAAGCACAAAACACAGTTTGAAAGGAACCTTTTCAAATTTTGTATACTGCCCTTTTTGATATTGCAGGTGGCTTTCTTTCACTATACCTTGCTGCGGCGCTTCTTGCAAGCAATTTTTGCTCCCGTTATTGGGCTGCTACCCCATTTATTCATTTGCCTTCTGCTTTCTTATGCAGAATTACGGGGAAAATAGCGGAAAGCTTGAATATTCTATCGAAATAGACTATAATCAAACCATCAAAAAAAGATGAGATGAGGACAATGCTATGAATCAACGCAGGACGATCGTCAACACAGCGCTCTCCAACCGGCCTGCCGGGACTGTGGTTATGGTTGCCGCCTTGTTGGGAGGCCTTTATTATCTCTACTGCCTGCTGCGCGTGCCCGGCGCAGCCGATCCGTATGCGGGCGTGATTTTGAGCGGGCAGGCGTTTCAAGCTCTCAGCTATTTGGAATTTGGCGTGAAAATTGCGATCAAGATTTTTCTAATCGGCGCAATCCTGTATGCGTTTTCACACACGCGTAATGCGCCGTTTACGCGGACTCCGGCGCGTTTATGGGTATGCAGCCTGTCGCTGGAGATTGTGCTGTATATCCGCGCGATTTTTATCAGCGTGATCCATTTCCTTTCTGCACAGCGGGCCGGCGGAGAGTTGGTCCCCATGTTGCAGGAGCTGGTGCCGTCGATTCTCTCCATCTTAACGTTTGCTCTGCTGATCTGTGTGGCGCTGCGTTCCTCTGATGTGCTGCGGGCGGCAAAATATTTCCGGATTTCAGTTGTGACGACGGTACTGGCTGTTGTGTATCTCGTGGTGCATGCCATCCAGATCGTTTTAGCGGTGCGGTCGGGCGCAGGCGGGGCGGTGCAGGAGCTTGTTCTTTTCATAGACGGGCTGACAGTCCTGCTGCCGAGCATCCTGTTGATGCGCGCTGCCGCAGCGGAGAAAAAGGTAAATTATACAAACCGCGGCTTTTATATGGGCCAGAAATACGAGCGGTAAAGCAGGTCGTGTTTTTAAGAAATCGGGAGAGAAGCGGGCGTGGGCAGCCACTGCCCGCTTCTTCAATTCTACGCTGGTGATAAATTTAAAAAGCTTATGAAATTATAATTGCTTTTTGCTGTGATTTGTGATAAATTTGGATATATAAATACCGGATGCTTCTTTGATTTTTGGAGATTTTTTCAAAAATGACAGGAATGCATCGGAATAAACGCCGCCGATCGGGGATGAATGGCGTTTATTTCACCTACGGTATCTTGAAGCGTACGCCGCCTGTGGCGGCGGGATGGAGGGTATTTGATGAGTGCAAGCAGTCTCACAAACCGGCGCTATGTAGGGGTCAAGGAAAACCTCGCATATGGCGTCGCGTGCGGCGGCCAGAATATGAGCTATACATTCATGGCGTCGTATCTTACTTACTTTTTTGTAAACGTTTTCGGCATTGACCCGGCGATTGTTGCGACCATGCTTTTTATCGAAGGCATTTGGGATGCGGTTAACGATCCGATCATGGGCTCGATCGTCGATAAAACGCGCACACGCTTTGGCAAGCTACGGCCGTATTTGCTGGTGATTCCGATCCCGCTGGCAGTGGTGACCATGCTTCTGTTTGCGGGCCCCGTATTGATGGCAGAGGCAACGATGGGCGCAAAGGTCGTTTATATGGTGATCACCTATTTCGTTTGGGAATTCCTGTATACGATCTGCGACGTGCCGTTTTGGGGTATGTCCGCGGCGATTTCTCCCAACCCGGCGGACCGCACCCGTGCAATCTCCAGCGCACGCTTTACCGCCTCCATTCTTGGCGGCTTGCCCGGCATCGTGCTGCCGGTGCTGATCGATTTAATCAATGCGGGCGCGGTCAATGTTTCCCTGCAAAAGGTTTTCTTTGTGATCGGCATTGTGGTTTCCTTTGTCGGCATGGGCCTGTTCAGCCTGGCGGGAATTTGCACGCGCGAGCGTGTGGCGCAGTCTCTGGAAGAGCCTAGCCTGCTGGATTCCTTTAAGTATCTGTTCCAGAACAAGCCTTTAATGCTGCTGATCCTTTCCAACATCCTCGGCGCCTTGGGCGGTATCAACGGTATTTTTCAAAATTATTATTTCATTGATGTGCTGGGCTCCGCTTCTATCAATATTATCATTGGTATTCCTGGCACCGTAATTGGATTTGTTGCATACCTGATGATCGGCCCGCTGAAGAAACGCTTTAATAATAAGCAGATATCGATTTGGATGTCCGTCATATGTGGAGTATTGCCAGCCATTACCTTTGTGCTGGGATATGGCAATATGAAAAATATGTCCGTTATGGTGCCGCTTCTGATGGTTCAAGGTGCGCTGAATGCCCTGTTTAACGGCGTGCGCATGGTTATTCCTACCGAGATGATTGGTGAGACCGTTGATTATATGGAGTGGAAAACCGGAAAACGTTCTGAAGGAATGAGCTTCTCTATTTTGACTTTTATCAGCAAATTTACAGGCGCAATGTCAAAATCCATGGGTACGGGGCTTTTAAAAGCGATTGGTTATGTAACATCTTCGACCAATGCCGTTGTACCGCAGAGTATGCATACGCAGCGCGGGATTTTTGCGATGTATACCATTATTCCGGGATTGCTAGGAATTTTGGGGATTATCCCGCTATTCTTCTATGATTTGGTAGGAGAGAAACAGCAAAAGATGCTCAAAGAGCTTGCCGAACGCCGCGAAAAGACAGAGAAGCAGGAAGAGGAAAAGCCTGTGGACGCCGATACACAGGCATAGCAGGAGCAAATGGCCAAGGGGGAAAGGCCTGGTGATATCTAACTTTAGAAAAGAGAAGGAGATGCAATCAACAATGAGCAAAATGAAACAAGCGGCGGTTTCCCTGCTGCTGGTCCTGTCTCTTCTGGCGGCACTGATGGCGCCGGCAGGTGCGGCATTCTGGCAGAAGCCTGATCCGCTGCAATTCAACGACGATGGTTCTTTTACGATCCTGCAAATTTCCGACACACAGGATACGCAATATCCCACCCCCAATGTGTTGACACTGATCGAAAAGGCGATGGATGAGTCGAAGCCGGATCTCGTTATTTTCACGGGCGACCAGCTCAAGAATTATGATTCTGATTTTGACGGCGGCAACCTGAAGAACAAGGTGCAGCAGGCAATTGATGCGATTGTGCGCCCTGTGGAGCGCCGGGGCATCCCGTTTGCAGTAGTTTACGGTAACCATGACGACGCAATCGGAGTCAGCAAGGAAGACCAGCTTAAAATGTATCAGCGGCATAGCCTGTGCCTGATGCGCGATGATGAGCCGGAGCTCTCCGGCTGCGGCAACTATAACCTGCCGATTCTCAGCAGCGATGGCCAGCGCACAGCCTTTAACCTTTATTTCATCGATTCGCTTGGCGGTGGCGGCAGCTACTATGATTATGTTAAGCAGGATCAAATTGACTGGTATGTGCGTACAAGCAATGCGCTGAAGGCAGCGAATGGCGGCGTGCCCGTGCCCTCCATGGAGTTCCAGCATATTCCCCTGCCGGAGCTGCGCACAGTTGCCAGCGAGGGGCTCATTCACACGGGTGAAAACAATGAGGGTGTTTCCGGCCCGTATTATAACAGCGGCCTTTTCCAAGCCATGGTGCAGCAGGGCGATATGATCGCGGCCTTCTGCGGACATAATCATACGAACACCTATATTGGCACGCTGGATGGCGTGGATCTCGGCTTTACGCCGGGTGCCGGCTTCAACGAATATGGCGCGGCGAAGGAGCGCGGCGTGCGTGTGATTGAGCTTCATGAGAGCGACCTCTCCACCTATGATACGCATTTGCTCACCTTTATAGGGCTGCTGGGCGATAATCCGATCACCCAGTTGCGCTACCGGCTCTTCACAGTGGGCGAGCTGGATTCCAACAACACGATGGATATGGTAAAAACCGTGCTCAGTGAAATTGTTGATGCAGTGCTGTATCTGGTGAAAACGAGCCATGGGAACCCGGTTACGATCGTGAGAGAGCTGCTTCAATTCTTTGGCGCTGATGTTGGTTATATAGAGGGCTTTTTCCACTGATCTTCCCTTCTAATGGAAAGGAGTAGATTCCAATCGTAGAAGCAATTTATAACTTTGACTGGTCTATATTTGCCTGGGTGCGGGATACATTATGGAACCCGGTGCTCGATGTTATTATGAAATACATTACGCTGCTGGGAGAAGGCGGCATGATTTGGATCATTTTTGCCGTGATTCTAATTTGTACGAAAAAATATCGTAAATGCGGCCTGATGATGGGCGCCGCATTGCTTTTGATGCTGGTGATCAATGACGGCATTTTGAAAAACCTGATTGCGCGCCCGCGGCCCTTTAACCGATTTGATCCGGCCGATCCCGCTATGTTCGCGGTTTGGAAAGATTTTCCCTTCCCAGAGATTGTGAGCCGGCCGTCCAGCTTTTCCTTCCCCTCGGGGCATACCTCATCTTCTTTCGCGGCAGCACTGCCCATGCTGAAAACGGATAAGAAGATCGGGATTCCAGCCTTGGTTTTGGCCTTTCTGATTGGATTCTCCAGAATTTATGTGCATGTGCATTATCCTACGGATGTAATCGTTGGCGCAATAGCAGGTTTATTTTATGGCTGGGTCGGCATTGTGCTGGTGCAGAAGCTAGAGCCGATTGTGAAGCGTTGGTGGGCACAGCGCAAGGCGCGGAAAGCGGCTTGAGTGCAATTTTTAAAAAGAGATATAAAACGCCGGGGAGAAATCCCCGGCGTTTTCATGCAGTGCAAGAGTTGTAACGTGAAGAATCGTGAACCGTTGGGCTGAGATGCCTATCCGGCATCCCAAGCGCTCAGGAAGGCTGATCAAGCATATTGCAATAAAAATATTGGCCTTTATTCTTGTATTTTGTGAAAATAATGCGAAACGATGAAAGTATCAGTTTTGAAAGCTTCAATCATGAGCTGGCATTTTCTTAAATTCAGATAAAGATTCTATAAATATGAATAATTTTAAATTAGTTCTTGCATTTTTGAGGCGAATCAGGTAGAATAAATTTCATAAAGCCGAGAAGGGCTTTGCACAGACGGCATCAGTGTCAGGCTTGGTTTGAGCTGTGGGCCGTCTTATGCTTGTGGAGATGTTTGCAGGCAGAGCTTTGGGATTCCAGAAATTGGGAAGGGTGATTTTCATGTATGTAGATGATGTTTTGAACCGAGCGCTCAAGCGCAACCACACGCAGCCTGAGTTTTGTCAGGCAGTGACTGAGGTGCTGGAGTCGATCCGTCCGGTTGTGGAAAGCAATCCTTATTATGAGAAAACGTCGCTTCTGGAGCGGCTCGTCGAGCCGGAGCGCGCCACGGTTTTCCGTGTTTGCTGGATGGACGACAACAACAAGGTGCAGGTCAACCGGGGCTACCGTGTTCAGTTCAATAGTGCAATCGGCCCATATAAAGGCGGTTTGCGGTTTCATCCTTCCGTTAATATGAGCATTATTAAATTCCTCGGCTTTGAGCAAATTTTTAAAAACTCACTGACCGGTCTGCCGATTGGCGGCGCGAAGGGCGGCTCAGATTTTGACCCGAAGGGGAAGAGCAATACGGAAGTAATGCGTTTTTGCCAGAGTTTTATGACCTCTCTCTACCGCGTAATTGGCCCCAATACGGATGTCCCTGCTGGGGATATCGGCGTAGGCGGTCGTGAAATCGGCTATATGTTTGGTCAGTATAAGCGCATTACCGGCCAATATGAAGGGGTGCTCACCGGTAAGGGCCTGAGCTTTGGCGGCTCGCTTGCGCGCACAGAGGCAACCGGCTACGGCTTGGTTTATATTGTGGAAGAAATGATGCGCGCGCACGGCAATGATATCGAGGGCAAAACCGTTGCGGTTTCCGGCTCGGGCAATGTGGCGATCTATGCGATTGAAAAAGCGCAGGAGT
>OHTM01000969.1_pt1 | contig 11146 bp, 8 predicted proteins | sample 1578951 | NCBI WGS metagenome assembly OHTM01 (sample SAMEA3879605, study PRJEB24766) | human gut metagenome | biome: human-associated habitat; feature: feces | place: USA | collected 1985/1987
GGCTTAATCATAGATAATTATAAGTTTTTTTGACAGATAAACAATCTGTCTTTTTGTATGTCAAAATTCTTAACTTAATGACATTGGTCCGAAGACTGTTTTTTTTTACAAAAGTCTATATATGAGCATTATTTAAAAAGCAGCATAAAAAAGCATAAGTTCGTGACAAATTGCCACAAACTTATGCTATTTTTTTTGACTATTCTCCCACAAAATGATAAAATACAATTATATCTTTGTTTTGAGGAAAAAAACTATATACTTACGTCGGGAGGAGGTTACTTAAGATGAATTATGACGAGAGTATCTATAAAGAAAAAGCGAACAGGCGGGCGCGGAAAATCTGGCTCTGACACAGCAAACGGACTACGGACCGGTCCTTATTATTTAACCTTTTTACTTCTATGCTGGGTTCCCTTTATTATCGGACAAATTCTATTAAAAGTAAAAGGTATGTCAACCGATTGGTACAAATATGGAATTGCCGTTGGATATGGTATCTTCTATTCCTTTGTACTGATTACCAGCCCATCCAACATTGCATTTACCTACATACTGCCGGTAACCAGTCTTTTGGTTTTATACAAAAACCAGAAATTTATGATTCAATACGGCGTTGCCAATGCGTTAATCATCATAGCCAATGCAGTTGTTAAATATATGAACGGATTCAACACCGATGCCGATGTCAAAGAATTTACTTTGCAGCTTTCCTGCATTATTCTCTGCTACATCTGCTATGTAATGTCCATCCGTCATTTGAATGAATCGGACGGCTCCATGTTAAACTATGTAAAAGATGATTTGCACCGTGTTGTAACAACGGTTGAGCAGGTAAAAGACGCAAGTAATTCAATTGTTGACGGCGTTACCGTTGTCCGCGAACTTGCGGTTGAAAATAAACACGGAGCGGATGTCGTTGTACTCGGCATGAATAAGCTGACCGCAAACAATCAGACCTTGCAGGATAAAACAAATTCGTCACTCGATATGACAACGGATATCAACACGCAGGTAATCAATGTTTCTTCCTTAATTGAGCAGATGGTTGAACTTACCAAAGAATCCGGCGAACATGCTGCTACCAGCAGTAAAGATTTGGACGGCGTAGTTGAGACCACTTCAACGATGGCGTCATTATCCGCAGAGGTAGAAAATGTATTAAAAGAGTTCAAATCTGAATTCGAGCGCGTAATTACGGAAACCGGAACGATTGAGGATATTTCAAGCCAGACAAATCTTTTAGCACTGAATGCTTCGATTGAAGCGGCTCGCGCCGGTGACTCCGGTCGGGGATTTGCTGTTGTTGCTGACCAGATTCGAGTGCTGAGCACTGAAACACAGACCTCTTCCGGACAGATTCGCGATGCGCTGACCCGCTTGTCAGAAACTTCCGCAAAGATGACTTCCGCAGTCGAGCAAACGCTTGAACTGATTCAGCAGTCGCTAGAAAAAGTTACGCTGACAAACAAAAGTGTCGAAAAAATCACAACAGATTCCAAAGAACTCGGTGACCACATTCAGGTAATCGATTCCGCCATAAAAGAAGTAGAAACCTCGAATACACAGCTGGTTTCTAACATGGAACAGATTTCCTCCATTGTGGATAAGATGACAAAAAGCATTTCTCATTCAGATGGAACAACCCATGCAATGCTTAGTAAATATGCAGAAACAGCAACAAATATCAACAGCATTGAACATATCGTAGAGGGCTTGATGACAGAACTTGGTATCGGTGGCTTTATGGGTGTTGAAGATTTGCGTGCCGGCATGAAAGTTATGCTTTTGCCAAACGATAACAGCAAACATCCAAAAGAGTATCACGGTGAAATTGTAAAGCGTACAGACCAGAGTTTATTAGTCGCCATCAATCCGAAAAATCCTCTGCCAGTCACCAAAACAACCTGGCAGATGCAAATTACGGCAGGAAATATTTTGTACTGCTGGGAATCCGTAAACTGGAAAATGGTAGAACAAGATGGCAGGAATTTGTGTCTGATTGAGCTCCGCTCACTTCCAAAGATTCACAATCGCCGTAAATACCCTCGTATGGATTTGTATAATTTCTGTCAAATCACCATACTGGAAACCGGCGAAAGTTATATGGGTAAAATGGAAAATATCAGTGCCAATGGTTTTGCTTTTGTATCCGGCAATGAATTTTTCGCTGACTGCAAAGGTCAAAAAATCCGCCTTGAAATTGAAAACTTTGAATTAACATCAGAGAGCACTTTGGAGGGTCGTATTCTCAGAAGTTCCGACAACAATGGCATTTACATTGTCGGCTGCCAGATGCCGGAGGACAATCCGTCAATTATGAAATATGTAGCAGGCAAATTGGAAAAGCAGAAAAAATCTCCCCATCGCTAACGATAGGGAGATTATAAGGGGAGGATAAGTATTCAACGCTTTATCCGCTGAATACAGCAAATCAAGGCAGAGGGGGAATCGACCTCGATTTGCCGGTACTACTATTGTTGCCACTTTTTAGAAACTTATACATATTTTTTGATTTTTTATAAAAAATGTGATATAGTCAGTAACGTACTATTTATATCAGGAGGAAATTAGCATGGCTTTATTACAGGAATGGCGCGAATACGCCTATAGCGAAGAAATGCAGAATTCAAAAGAAGGACAGAAGTTGTGGGAGAACTATTTCACTCTGGAAAAGGGTATCTATGAAAAGTTATTAGCAAATCCATCTGAAATTGTAGAAGGTACCGTACAGGAATTGGCAGACCGCTATGAAGTACCGCTTTCCATGATGGTTGGCTTTTTAGATGGTATTAATGACAGTTTGAAAGAAGCAAATCCAATCGACGAAATGGAAAAAGATACCAAGGTAAAACTTGACATTGATTTAGAAAAATTGTACTACAACATGGTTGAATGTAAGGCAGAATGGCTTTACACACTTCCACAGTGGAACGATATTCTGCCGGAAGACAAGCGCAAGGAGCTTTATAAAAAGCAGAAGAATTCCGGTACGATTCATAATGAGAACCGTAAAGTCGGAAGAAATGATCCATGTCCATGTGGTTCCGGCAAAAAATATAAGCAGTGCTGCGGACGCTAATTAAACCACACCCATTTATTTGAATGTTTTGTAATGAAAAGAACATGAAAAATTAATAGATAATACATTGACGATTGACTTAGAAACGAGTATATTAGAAATTCGAAATTTACAAAAAAAGCGAGGTATATTCAGTATGAAAGGAAATCGTTCGATGCAGGATATGACAGAGGGAAGACCAATTTCACTGATACTGAAATTTTTCTTTCCTCTTTTATTTGGAATGTTATTCCAGCAATTTTATAACCTAGTGGACACTGCCATTGTCGGAAAGTTTTTAGGTCCGGATGATTTGGCGGCAGTTGGTGCTACGGGTTCCGTGAACTTTTTAATTCTCGGATTCTGTATGGGTGTCTGCAATGGCTTTTCCATCCCCGTTGCCCAGAAATTTGGTGCAAAAGATGAGAGCGGTCTTCGCCGCTTTGTAGCAAACAGCGTTTGGCTTTCTGTCATTTTTGCAGCCGTCATGACCGTTGTTGTCTGTATTTTGTGCCGCCAAATTTTAATTTGGATGGACACCCCGGCAAATATTTTAGAAGGTTCGTACCGCTATATCTTTGTGATATTTTTAGGAATCCCTGTCACCTACTTATATAACCTGCTTTCAGGCATTATGAGAGCACTTGGTGACAGCAAAACCCCACTCATTTTCCTCATTCTGTCCTCGGTCTTAAATATTCTTTTTGACCTTGGTGCGATTTTGATTTTACACATGGGTGTTGCAGGAGCTGCATGGGCTACCGTTACGGCTCAGGCAATTTCCGGCGTTTTGTGTTTGATTTACATGAAAAAGAAATATACGATTTTGAAAATTTCAAAGGATGAATGGAAATTAAACGGAAGCTGCATTGCCAGACTCTGTGGTATGGGAATCCCTATGGGGCTTCAGTATTCGATTACCGCAATCGGCAGTGTCGTTTTACAGACTGCCGTAAACCGTCTTGGTTCCACCGCAGTTGCAGCTGTTGCCTCCGGCGGAAAACTTGCCATGTTCTTCTGCTGTCCGTTTGACGCAATGGGTTCCACAATGTCCACATATACCGGACAAAACTTGGGGGCCCAGAAACTTGACCGTGTAGACAAGGGAATTTTTGCATGCAGCGGATTAGCTCTTGTTTATTCTGTGATTGCCTGTGCTGCCCTTTTGTTTACCGGACAATATTTAGCACTTTTATTTGTCGACGGCACAGAAACCCGGTTAATTGAAATGATTGCTGCATTCCTTCGCTGGAACTGCATTTTCTATTTCCCATTAGCACTTGTAAACATTGTCCGCTTTACGATTCAGGGCTTGGGATTCGGAAAATTGGCTATTTTAGCCGGCGTGTGTGAAATGGCTGCCAGAAGTATTGTCGGATTCTATTTTGTTCCGGTATTCGGCTTCACCGCTGCCTGTCTGGCAAGCCCAATCGCCTGGATATTGGCAGATGTGTTTTTGATTCCGGCGTATTTTCTTGTGGTAAGGCATTTAAAGAAGGAACTTTGCATAAGCTAGGTTTTTAATTTCATAATTGTTTCTCCTAAATAAATTGGTATCTCTTGTGCCGCTCCCGCTTAGCAAACGCGTAAGGGTATCGACATGTAAACTACACATGTCTCATACCCACGTGTTTGCAGCACAATCAATACCAATTTATTTAGGAGAAACTATCAGAAATTAAGAACCTCTCCTCAAAGATTCCAGCCATTTCTTTTTTTTGCATTTAACCTTCCGCTATTTAGCTATCATTTTTTTGCAGTCGATGTTCGCAGACATTTTAGGATTCGAGTAATTTATCAAAAAAAGATGGATGGAGAGTGGGTTTGAACGCGTGCCCACTCTCCATCCATCTTTTTTAATTAAATTACGGAAACCAAATATGTCCCTCTTATTCATAAATTGCTCTGGCAATTTCTACTTTATTCATAGAGTACAAATGGATTCCGTCTACGCCATGCGCAAGCAGATTCTCCATCTGACGTTTAGAGTAATCTAAACCGGCTTTTTTCAAGTCAGCCGGATTATCTTTATATTTCTCAATGGCATCTGCTAATTCCTTTGGAATTTTGGTGCCTGACATTCCGATGATGTTTTTGACCTGTCCGGCGGATGTAATCGGCATTAAACCAGGAAGAATCGGTACTGTGATTCCGGCATTACGTGCCTCGTCCAAGAAACGGAAAAATGTTTCATTGTCATAAAATAGCTGTGTAATCAAAAAGTCTACACCTTTATCCACCTTGATTTTCAGGTTTGCAATGTCTTCCGAAAGGCTTGCTGCTTCCTGATGTACTTCCGGATAGCACGCTCCTGCCACACTGAAATCAAACATCTCTTTTACATCGGTAACCAAATCCGAAGCATGGTCATAATAGCGGGCGTCAAACTGCTCATCGCTCATCCACTGCGGTTTATCGCCACGCAGCGCTAACAAATTGTGAATTCCATTGCGGTACAAATTCGTCAAGAAATTTTTCAAGAATAACCGGTCCGGAATGGCTGCACAGGTCAAATGGGTAAGTGCCTCAATCCCACACTGATTCTGAATATAAGAAGCTATGGCAAAGGTGTTTTCTGCTGTGTTGCCACCAGCTCCGTAAGTCACACTGATAAAACTTGGGTGAAGTGTTTTAAACTCATCTAATGCGTCATAAATAACGGATACATCGGCGTCCTTTTTCGGTGGAAAAACTTCCAAGGAATAGGTTGGCCGGTTTGTATGAAATAAATCTTTAATCATGTCTTTTTTCCTCGCTTTCGAGACATTAGTATAACATAAAAAAGTGCGCCTGAAAAGCGCACTTTCTTAATTTTCAGCCATAGCCTTATACTAAATATCTATCACTTGGTATAGAATCTAACTATATTGTATGAATGAGGTTCTAAAATAACGACACCGTCTTTGACACCGGTTCCTTTTTTCGGCACTACATTTTCAGGATTTTCCGGTGAGTTTACTGCTTTCATATCGTCATTATTAAGTACCATATGCTCTGCCAGTGTCAGTTCGCCAAAGCCCTCAAAGTCAAGAGAAACCTCTGCTGTTTCATCCATATTACGGTTTACGGCAAATACGGTCAGTTCTTTCTTCTCCTCATTCCAGACAACGGAACTGTCCACATACGGAATCGCATCACGCTTGCCGGCTGCATAAGTGCCACACTCAACATCTGCCTTCAAGGCAACACCCTGTCCGTAACGGCAGGCATACATAAATGGATAGAAAATCGTCTGAAGCCACATTTTACCACCATTTACTGTCATAATCGGTGCAATTACATTAACAAGCTGTGCCAGACAGGCAATTTTTACACGGTCCGAATTATTAATCAGCGTGTTCAATAGACATCCGACTGCTAATGCATCTTCCATCGTGTAAATATCCTCTAACAGTGGTGGCGCAATCTGCCATTTCTCCTGTTTTTTATCCTGCTCCTGTGAATGGAACCAGATGTTCCACTCATCGAAAGAAAGGAAAATATCTTTATCACTTTCCTTTTCTTTCTTAATCCTATCGCAGATGGCTCCGACTTTTTTAATAAAATCATCCATGTCCATCGAGCAGCTTAAATACTTCTTCGTATCATCATCCCGATTTCCGTAATACTCATGCATCGACAAATAATCAATGTGGTCGTATGCCTCGCGAAGCACCGTTTCTTCCCATTCGCCAAAGGTCGGCATGTTCTGATGAGAACTTCCGCAGGCAACCAGCTCAATGGAGTCATCGATCCATTTCATGATTTTTGCTGCTTCACATGCAGTACGTGCGTATTCAGTCGCTGTTTTATGTCCAATCTGCCAAGGACCATCCATCTCATTGCCAAGACACCAGGTATGAATGCCAAAAGGCTTTTCAAAGCCATTCGCGCGGCGCATATTAGCATAATAAGTATCGGTTACGGAATTGCAGTATTCGACAACATTACCGGCTTCTTCCGGCCCACGTGTCCCAAGATTTACTGCCATCATAATGTCCGTTCCCACACGTTTTGCCCATTCCTGAAATTCATCGATTCCGACTTCATTTGTCTCCACAGAACTCCATGCAAGCTCCATTTTCTTCGGACGCTTTTCTTTTGGCCCGGTTCCATCTTCCCAATGGTAACCCGATACAAAGTTACCACCCGGATAACGAACCATAGGAATGTTCATCTCACGGATAACCTTAAGAACATCCTGGCGAAATCCCATATCATCGGCAGTCTCATGTCCCGGCTCATAGATACCATGATAAACGGCTCTTCCCAAATGCTCAATAAATGAGCTGTACAATCGTTTGTCAATCGCACTGATTTGTTTTTCTTTGTCTGCTTTAATTACTGATTTCATACTTACCTCCATCGAACTCTTTTTCCCTATTGTATATCAGTAGTTTATCTTTTACCATGTACTATTCTAACCTAACACTGGACAATCATTTCTATTTTGATTCGCCTACTTCCCGCACACGATAAAACGATTCCTTAGGTTTTGCATTCTTATCCCAAAGGTACAAACACTGTACTAAATCATCATACAGTGGATAATCATCACAGATACCAAACACCGTCACACTCGTAATATTACATGGTCCGCCACTCGCCGTATCCATCTTTTTCAACAGCTCAAACATTTCCTGATAGCGGTCTGCCTGGCGTTTTAAAGATTTTTCGTCTCGCTCACCTGTCTCCTCATCAATCTTGAAACTCAATTCCGTAATCTGGATATCAACATTCAATTCGGCATATTTTTTCAAACAATTTTCAAAACTGTCGTAAGAATCGCCCTTCAATTCATCCGGATTATACAAATCTACCGTTGGCTGCAAACCGATTCCATCAATCAGATTTTTCTCTTTCAGTCCCTTTACAAGATTGTAAATATTCTGCTCTTTTGCAGGAACATAAACATTGTAATCATTATAAATGAGTTTCATGCCCTTCTCTGCATATTTTCTTGCGTAAGTAAATGCTTTTTCCACATAGTCGGTTCCCATTGTTGCGTACCAGAAATTATCGCCACCGTTAAATGTAGTCCGGCAGTTCCAGTTCACAGAATCATCGCCCGTTCCGTCATCCACACACTCATTCACAACATCAAAACAATAAACAACACCCGGATAATTTTTCTTGCAGTACTCCAAAACACCCTTGATGTAGTTCTCCATGCGCTTTGCCATCACTTTTTTACTGACGTAGCCCTTCTTTGCATCATAATTCTTTTTAAAGAACCACTCCGGTGTCTGATTATGCCAGACAAGCGTGTGACCACGCATTTTAATTCCATTTTCTTTGCAGAAATCAAGGCTTTCTTTGCAGGAATCAAAATTCAGTGAAACATCTGTGGCATTTGCATTCTTTTTGCCCTTTTTCACACATGCCTTTTCGTCCAGTAAATAACATGGCTTCATCAGATTACTTAAGGTTGTTGAATTGTAATGTTTCTTCAAAATATTTGCCATGCCCTCATGGTGAATTGCTGCGGTACTCTTATCACTGCCGTTAATTGCGGCACCCATCATAAAATATTTTGCGTACAAATCTTTCAGTGCCGGACCGTCCACATCGCTTACATCACGACTTGTCTTTTTATTTTCCGTGACCGCAGAACCGGAAGCTGCTTTGTTTGAATTTGTCTTATTTTCTGTACTATTATTGCTGCCACATGCTGTCATGGACAACATCAGGCAAAAACACAAAATTAATGCTGTTATTTTACTGCTTTTCATTTTCTAGCTCCTTTTTTTCTCTTTTCTTCTGATACCATTTTTTTATTACCTTCGCTGCCGGAAGTTCAACCAGATACGTCATAGCAATTGCCACCACCAGAGAAAGCACAAAACACAAAATAGTATACTGCCACTGCCATTTAATATCTCCTGTCATATTTGGCAGTTCATCTCCCGACCAGTTCGGAATCCGAAACTCCTTTAATTTGACGGCAATGTACTGATGACAGATATAAAATTGGAACGAAATTCCTGCTAAAAATTTCATGACGCGGTTGTCAAGAATTTTGCGGAAATACTTGTGGGAAAGAATCATTCCAATCACAAATAGGGCAAACACAAGGGACAACAGAAAGCGGTTATCTAACTGCCACTGTGTTTCTCTGCCACTTGTCGAGCGCGCTATGCACATCTGATAAAAGAACATGACGGCACCAATTGCCATCACAATCCCGGCAAGACCTTCTGCCAGCGTTTGCTTTTTCCTCATTTTTGTATATTTCATATACAGCCAAGCTGCCATCATACCGTTAGCAAAAACGGAAAAGAACGTAAGCGTCTGATTCACTACTAAATTCTGGTCAATCGAATAGAATCGGCTGCTAAAATACCACGCACTTCCCACACCGATTGCCGTCATTCCAAGATATGTACCCACCGGACATTTGCGAAACAGCCACACAAGCAGTGGGAAAATCAGATACAGCTGCATTTCTACCGCTACCGTCCACAGAACGCCGTTTAGATGCGTCATACAATTTACATCTCCAAATAAATTGTTCGTAAATGTCAGATGCGTAATCAGATCTTTCATCATAAAACCGGTATCGCCGCCGTACTCCGAGAGTGGAATAGCAAAAGCAAACAATACGATTAACACCGACAGATAATACGATGGAACAATACGCGCCACTCTTTTTACGTAAAAGCCGGAAACCGTATCCGTTTTGTCGCCATACACCATGTCTCTGGCATATGGTAAAAAAAGACAGAATCCTGAAAGCAAAATCATCATATCTACTAAAATACTTCCGTTTCTTACAAGCCAGTCCAAATTTACATGTTCTGTAAGTGGCTGCAACCAGGACTGCTGCCAGATATGATACCACGCAACTAGAAAAATTGCGATTGCCCGGATTCCATCTAACACACCAATGCGATAAATTTCATAGTCACCTGCCAGTTCGGCAGGTGACTGTTTTCTTCTTTTTTTGTGTTGTCTTTTTCCCATAAAAACTCTCCACTAAGCTAACGCAGCTGTAACGATTGCCATCGAGTATACTTCCGATGCATTACATCCACGTGACAAATCATTAATTGGAGCATTCAAACCAAGCATAATTGGTCCGTATGCATCAAAACCGCCAAGGCGCTGTGCAATTTTGTAACCAATATTTCCTGCATTGATATCAGGGAAAATAAAGGTATTTGCAGAACCGGCAACCGGGTCTCCCGGACATTTTGTACGGGCAACTCGTGGTGATACTGCTGCATCAAACTGCATTTCTCCGGCAATCAAAAGATCCGGTGCAAGGTCTTTTGCTTTCTGTGCAGCATTTCTCATCTTGTCCACATCCTCGCCAGCACCTGAGCCGTAAGTTGAATAACTTAAGAATGCAATTTTCGGGTCAATTCCAAAAATCTTAGCACACTCTGCACAATCAATTGCAATTTCTGCCAACTCGCCCTCATTTGGCTTAATATTAATCGCACAATCACCCATTGCAAGTACCGTGTTACCACCGGTAGCGGACTCACGAACCAGAATAAAGCAGGATGCTACAATATTTTTACCGGGTTTTGTCTTAATAATCTGCAATGCCGGACGAACCGTATCCGCTGTCGAGTAGGTTGCACCGCCAAGAAGTGCATCCGCTTTACCCATCTTGACAAGCATCGTACCAAAATAGTTTGCCTGCTGACAGGTTGCTTTTGCTTTCTCCAATGTCATACCTTTATTCTTACGAAGTTCATACAGGCACTCAGCCATCTCATCAATGCCTTCATACTCCATCGGGTCTATAATTTCAGCTCCACGAATATTAAATGCACTCTCTTCTGCTGCCTTTGCAATTTCATCTTTGTTTCCAACCAAAATCGGTGAAAGGAAAGTACTTGCCAAAAGGCGGGATGCCGCTTCCAAAATACGTGGGTCACTGCCTTCTGTAAAAACAATCTTCTTCGGATTTTCTTTCAAGATATTAATCAACTTGCCAAACATACTACACGTTTCCTCCTAAATATTATTCTCTCTTAATCATACTATTTTTTGTACAAAAAACAAGGGGGTAATTAAGAAAAAATGTTAATAATTTTTTTAATTACGTAATTTTGTTCAAAAAGTTTCCGTCACATGGGCGCTCACGCTCAGACA
>OHTM01000971.1_pt1 | contig 11134 bp, 9 predicted proteins | sample 1578951 | NCBI WGS metagenome assembly OHTM01 (sample SAMEA3879605, study PRJEB24766) | human gut metagenome | biome: human-associated habitat; feature: feces | place: USA | collected 1985/1987
CTATGTTAGTGCAAGTAATGTTTCTCAAAAGGAATACCGTGCGGATTATAGTCGGATTCGTCAGATGACTGGCAGTGTGTTTTTTAAATTCATTGAAAATGGTGGTAGTGATTATAGCCAATGTCAAAATCCTCAAAAAGCAATAATAGATGGATTGTTAAGAATAACGGACTTATTGGATAAATTTACAGAGATGGAAAATCCACTTGTTTTTGAAAATACATTGACAAAAGCTTATTACAATGAAGTGGATTTGTTTCGTAACAATCATAAAATTGAACAAGGTTTGTCGGAGGATGTTGTAAGATATGCGCTATATGCTTATTTGATTAAGTTTGGTATACCATCCGATTATACTCAAAAAAATGCATATTGTATGTGGAAGAGATTTGTATATAATTTAGTGACAAATAGTGATTTTGCTGGTCGTCGTGAAGATGTGTGTGAGGCATTTGTATTTATAGAAAAAATTGTGACTACAATTGCTGACTGTGATGAAGCGGCGGTACTTGTTGCACTTTCTAACATTGATTATGATAATAGTACCGCTGCGATTCGCTTCCAATTATATGAAGAAGTAATAAAGGCAAAACTGATAACGGATGCTTCGTGGCGAAAAGAAATATTTGATGCAGAAGGATATTTTTCTGATGGTCAAATTGGATTTATTCTTGAATATTGTAAAAAGAAAGATGATGAATATGATATTAATGAATTTAAATTATATTATCAAATACTAAAGAAGTTGTTGGATGGAAACAAAAAATTATTGCCTGAATATGATGAGAAATTGTTTGAACGTACATTGTTATGTATGCCAGATAAAACATCAAATCATACTGGTCATTTAATAAAGCAATCTAATTCTACTACATCATGGGGCTTTGTGGGAAGGAACTATAAAGAATATTTAAAAAATACGACTCCCACTAAGAAAAGAGAGATTCTAAAACATTTACTTGATATATTTAAGATAGAGATGAATTATGAAAATGTCATGAAGAATGTTATTAGCGAAATGGACTTTATGTCACTAGATAAAGATGAACAGTGGAAAATACCATTTATACAAAATGATTTGTTTGATTTGACGATGGGATACTATAAATTTAAGAATTGTATTAACTTGTCAGATTGTAATAAAGAAGTGCTACTTATTGCAGGAACCACAGTAAGAGCATATAGCATGGAATTGAATACTTTTTTGCTGTATCAAGAAATGCAACTAAAAGGGATAAAAGCTAATTTAATTCTTTCTACAACGGCAGCATTAATGGACCATGAGGGTATTCCTTTAAGGTATATAGAGACTAGTGATTATAGCATTGGATATTCTTACCGAGAAAGTGATATTGAAACTCCGTATATATTTGAATCTAGTTCTGAAGTACGCAAAATGACATTAAATGAAGTAAGAGCGATGATATTTTGATTATTATTAGAACGATGATTCTAGAATGATTGTTCGGAATTAGAATGAGAGAAAAATGTCTGAAAAGTCTGGCAAACAAAATAGAAGGAGACCGGCAGCTTATATACAGGCTGCGTAAGAAAGACAAGTAACTATAGTGGCGGCTGTCATGCGGACGGCCACTGAAACAAGCAGAATAAATATAACAGATAACGTCCACTGAACACAGTGCTGGAACAGGAAGCGAGTCAGTGATCATAAAAACAAAGAATGAGCCAGTAATCGGCAGAAATATTTTCCATGGGGGCATGACCCCGTATAGGAGCATAGCTGACACCCTAGTTATGGACAGGCAGGACGAAGGAAGTTAGGACCTCTGGAGACAGAGATGCTCCTAGTGGATATAGGAGGTTAGCCGCCATAGAAGGATGGGTATACATAAGGGACAGTAAAGCGAAAATGAATGACGTTTATTTCGTATATCTAAAACCGCTAATTTAGTGCCTGATACATTGAAATGCTCATAGTTGAGGCTTATTCTCTGAGATAAAAAAGGTTGAAAAACCTAAAAAACACTTGATTATATGAGGAGGTTTGTAACATGGAAAAAGATAGACTTATATTACCCGCTTATTTAAATGATAATATTATTATGGATATGCTCGCAATTATAGAGGATGGATTTTCAATGGTAAGCGAAATTAATTTTTCTGCGATAACTAATGAAAGTAGAGGAGAGAAGATAAATACTTCTTTATCTACCGCTAATATTTTTAGTAAGCTTTTGAAAATAGAATTAGGAGCTGAACGAAGTAATGATTCAGCTGATAAAAATTCGGTTAGCGGCAAAACTGAAAAGGTACATACAAGTGCATCTTTGTTTTCAAAGTTCAGAAGCAAGTTACTGGATATGAATTTATTGACGACAGCAAATTATGACATAAACGAAATAGAGTCGGGTGATTTTATTGAAGTGTCAGGAGAACTATTGAAAAATCCTATGGTTAATATTATGGAAAAGATAATTGACGTCTTTCGAATGGTAGATATATTTGCAGATAAACCTGAATTGGGTTCAAAAAGGCAATTTAGAGAGAAGAATTCACAGGACACTAAACTTGTAAACCAGATGAAGAAGTTTTTGGAAGAGTTGAAGGTGACAGGAACTATTGATTTTATTATGAAAAATAAAGAGAGTACTATTGTTCTATCCGCGCAAGAAAGATATTTGCAGAATGATAATATATCGGAAATACTTGGTGGTAATTTTAAAGTGCTTGGAAAGGTTATTAAAGTGTGCAAAGATGAGAATGATAGTATCAATTTACTGCGTAAAACAACATTAGATGTTTTGGATGAGGAATCGCTGAATGCATTTATGGCTGTATTTAAAGATGAAGAATTAGCTTCATATAATTTACCGGAGGTTGAGTTCAAAATTAATTCGCCAGCAATCATTGTCATACCAATAGCAATATATGTATAATTATTTGACAGGTCATGAGTTGTGGTTATGTAGTACAGATACAATGTATAATAGAGAAAAAAGGTTATTAACGTAAAGGCAGGGAGTACTTGTTTTTACTGAAAGGAAGATAATAATGCGGAAAACTACACGTGAGTTTATAAAGGATAGCGATATTAATATGGAAAAAATAGAGAAGCGTTTGACAGAAATAGCGACTTCAATTAAAATGAGTAATAAAAAGAACATGACGGATATAAATATTATATGTGAAGAAATCTTTGGAGTTATATTAAATAAACTGTATGGGTTAAATCTAGTTTCAGTCTCAATGGAATTTTCGAGCAATTTTATTGCTGTTGATTTAGTTGATTATGAAAAAAGGGTTGCATATCAGGTAACATCACAAGATAAGCGTGATAAAATTTTGAGTACAATAGATAAATTTAATAAATCTGATTTGAGTGACAAAGTTGATCAGTTGCAATTTCTGATTCTCTCTTCAAGGAAGCATAAATATAGAGGGGCAGATAAAATACCACTAAAAAATGGAAATGATTTTTTATTTTCGCAACATATAATGAGTTTTGATAAACTTATAAAGGAAATTGCAAATAAAAACAGAAAAAAAAGCGACTTTTTAATTGAAGTATATAATTGTATTGGAATGGCATTTGATTCTGGGAGATTGAAATATTATGATATTGTAAAAGAATCAGAAATATTGTTGCATAACGAAAAGAAGGATTTAGGAGAAGTTTTACCATGGACAAATGGAGTAGGGGATATACAGTTATCGGCATATATTCCTATGAATTATGAAAAAAAACTAAAATGTATGCTGCAGTTACGAAGTTATGAATTGTCGGCTATGACTATTTTTTTGGAGCAAGATGTGTTACTGAACCGGTATTTTGTGTCGGAATCAGAATTTAAATTATTGCATAATCTTGTAAGATATGAAGATGAGGATGAAATGTATATGGATTTTGAAAATGTTCGAATAAAAATAAATGCTAATACTGCGTATCATATGTATGAATTGTTTCAAGAACTTAAAAGAGAATTTTTTTGTAGGCAAGATGAAATAAAAAAAATAATAGGAGTTGTTGGGTTGGAAAAATGTGACAATAAATATATACTTATGACAATTGATATAGACCAATGGGGTGAAATATTATATTTTGCATCGAATCATGAATGGAGAGGGTATGATAATGCAATGGAGTGGAATATATTCAGAATTGTAGATGAAACAGACCAATTGTTTTTGCTATCAAATATGTATTATGAAAATGCAGGAGATATTATGGCCAAACTATCAATATGTAAGAATAAAAATAGTCACAAAAAACTAGATTTATGCTGGGAACCAGGTAGTAAAATTAATGAGGATTGTATGAAAGGATTTGATAATAAGATAAAATGGAAAGCAGATTATACAAAAGAATGGATTGAAAATAAGCTTTTAAAAAAGGCACATGAATATTATAAAAATAATAAAAGAAGAAGGTGTATTTTTTACAGGTTGTTTAAGTGAATAATGTGAAAATAGTGTAGAAAAGAGCAAATAGGAAAAAGCAAAAATAGTTATGACTAAAGCAGTGTTAGAAGTGGTATTGGAGGAGCAACTAATGCTCTTCTTTAACACACATTATGTTCATCTGCTAATCTTGTTTCCCGCTATCCCCCCATTGACAAAACCCTCAATTCATGTAAAGATGAGAGAAACCCTTTCCGCACGGCAAGGGCAAAATGTAAAATTGGAGGACAGGAAATGAAAGTAGCAGCAGCTTATGAAAATGGAGAGGTTTTTCAGCACTTTGGTCATACCAAACAGTTCAAAGTGTATGAAATAGAGGATGGTAAAGTTGTGTCATCTGAAATTATAGAAACAAATGGACAAGGCCACAGTGCTTTGGCAGATTTTTTGCATGAACAGGCGGTTTCTACTGTGATTTGCGGAGGCATTGGCGAGGGGGCACAGGCGGCACTCACAGAACAGGGAATTGAGCTGTTTGCCGGTGTCAGCGGACAGGCAGATGAGGCAGTAGAAAAATATATCAAAGGGGAGCTTACTTCTACCGGTGCCAATTGTGATCATCACGGTGAGGAAGGTTCCTGCGGCGGACACGAAGATGGCGGATGTGGTTCTGCATGTGGAGGCGGCTGTGGTGGCTGTCACAGCAAACCACCTTTTGAGGGCAAGAATGTAGGAAAGACGATGAGGGTACATTACAAAGGTACATTTAATGATGGAACGCAGTTTGATTCTTCCTACGATCGTGGTGAGCCGCTGGAGTTCGTTTGTGGTGCGGGAATGATGATTTTAGGATTTGATAAAGCTGTGGCAAATATGGAAGTTGGACAGATTGCGGACGTTCATTTGGAGCCGTCGGAAGCGTATGGCGAAGCGGACCCGGATGCAATATTTACCGTGGAAATTGATAAGATGCCAGGAGCGGAGGCGTTGGAGACCGGACAGCAGGTATATCTCCAAAATATGTACGGACAGCCGTTCCCTGTAAAAGTCACAGCCAAAGATGAAAGCACGATAACATTTGATGCAAACCATGAGATGGCTGGCAAAGAGTTAAATTTCCAGATTGAAATTGTAGAGATTTTATAGGAAAACCGGTAAAGGGAAAGTGAGGGCACTATGGAACTTGAAATAAGCGTAGAAGATTTGTTAAACAAAAGAAAAATTGAATCAGACCGCATAGAGTTTAAGGCAGGATGGAACCCGGATGACATCTATCATAGTGTTTGTGCATTTGCAAATGATTACAACAATGATGGTGGTGGATATATTGCTGTCGGCGTTGAAGAGGCACATGGGATAGCAGTACGTCCGGTAAAAGGAATTCCGGAGTACATGTTGGATGAAATTCAAAAAGAAATGCTCAGTTACAACAATATGATATCTCCGCCATATTTTCCGAAGGCGATTCCGTTGGAAGTTGACGGGAAATGGATTCTTGTTATTGTGGCGAGAACGGGACAGCAGCGTCCTTACAAATCACCAGAACATGTTACCGGTAAAAAGGACAAGAAGTATAATTATTATATTCGTTATCTAACTAGTTCTGTTAAGGCAAATGCTGAGCAGGAAAGGGAATTGATTAACATGTCGGACCAGACTCCTTATGATTGCAGAGCGAATCATAAGGCTGCTTTTGATGACATTTCACCTGTCCTTTTGGAAGATCATTTGAGAAAAACAGGTAGTAAATTAGCAAAACAGGTTAAGGAACGGGGCGTAGAGGAAATATTAGAAGATATGCAGTTACTGGTAGGACCGCCGGAACTACGTTATATTCAAAATGTGGCAATCATGATGTTTTGTGAACATCCAGACCGGTTTTTCCCATACACCTATGTTCAGATGACGTCATTTCCGCAGGGGAGTATAGAAAATCCAAGTGTTAGCGAGGATTTTCCTAATATTACAGGTTCCGTACCACAGATGATTCAGGCAACAATGGAACGATTTCGAAATCTTTTCATACGAGAAAAAGTAATCAAGGTTCCAAATCAAATGGAGGCTTTGCGGATTATGAATTATCCGTATCAGGCAATTGAGGAGGCTGTTGTTAATGCTTTTTATCACAGAGATTATATGTCTTGTGAGCCTGTAACAATAGAGATAGAGCCGGATTGCATTAACATTATGAATTTTCCGGGAATTGATAGGTCCATTTCCGAAAAGACGATAGCAGAAGGTAAAAGATTTGTTTCAAGACACTATCGTAACAGAAGATTGGGAGAATTTTTGAAAGAGTTGGATTTGTCAGAAGGTCATTCCTCTGGGATTCCGACAATACAAGAAGAACTGGAAAAGAACGGTTCTCCGCGAGCGGAATTCTTTACAGATGAAGATAGACGAGCTATGAGAATTAGAATTCCGGTTCATCCGGCGTTTTTGGAAGAAAATAATGGGGTAATAGAAAATGCCGAAAAAGCGATAAAAAAATCTACTAAGAAGATGAAACAATATTCTTTAATTTTAAATTTTATGGCAGATGGGGAATGGCATAAGACATCGGAGATTACAGAAATTCTTGGACTTAAAGATACGAGAACAAAGGAGTTATTAAAGGAATTGGTTTCGTTGGACAAACTTGTTGATGATGGAAAAACAAAAGGGAAGCAGTATAGATTAAAATAATTCGTCGCTGAAAAAACGACGAAAAAAGCGACGAATTAAAAAAAGCGACAAGATTTAGGTAAAGGAGAAGATTCTTATGGAGTGTAGAAGTGCAGAAAGAAGACAATGGATTGTTAATAAATATGCTGTGGTGCCGGTAGCACATATTCAATTACTAGCAAATCAAACCAAACATAGTGATGCAGGTGCTATGATTGAAAATGATTATTATATTTTTTATGCGACCGATAAGGCAAGTGGAAAAAGAGAAATTATCCAATGTGGCATAGGTGCAGCAAGAGATTTTCTGAGATTGATAGGGCACAAAGGTTTACCTTTATTCAACCCCTTACATGGAGAAGGTGTAGCAGGAGGTTATGGTGGAGGAAATATAGGGAATAATGGTAGAAGAAGGCAGGAAGAGGTATGGAATCCAGTAGCAAAACAATTATTCAATGCTATTATGTTCCTATGTCAAGATTTAGTACAAGTTAAAATGAGAAATTTCTCCCATTTTAACCTGCCAAAAGCTCAGCCTTAGTATGTGACTTCTTGTATACTCGTTCAAATTCATCCGGCGACATGTAATCGCAATGGCTATGAATTCGTTTCGTGTTGTAAAAAGCTTCCAGATATTCAAAAATCAAACGGTATGCTTGCTTGTAATCGCGAATTTTAAAGCGATTGAGCCATTCACGTTTGATAATGGAATGGAAGGATTCAATGCATGCATTATCCCATGGAAATGCTTTTTTCGAGTAGCTGCGCCGCATGTTTTCCGTTGCTTTTTTATATTCCTTTGCAACATACTGACTACCACGATCTGAATGAATGATTAATGGCTGGTCAATAATTCGGCGAGCTTTGGCTTTATTGATTGTATCAATCACGCAGGATACCTCCAGTGTTTCGGAAAGTGTCCAGGCTATGATTTTTCTGGAAAATAAATCCATAATACTGGTCAGATAGACAAATCCGTCTATTGTCCAGATGTAGGTAATATCCGAACACCAGACTGCATTCGGACGATCAGGATTAAACTGCTCATCAAGGATATTTTGTAATTCAGTGCTGAAATTAGAATCTTTTGTGGTGATTGTCCATGGTTTGCTCCACTGAGCACGGATTCCCATTTGGCGCATATATGTACCAACGGTTCTTTCCGAAATGACTTCACCGGTTTTTCGCAGTTCTACAGTGATTTTCGGAGCGCCGTAGTTCTGCTTGGAATCATCATAAATATCCTGTATTTTTGCTTTTACAGCTTCACGACGTTTTTCTGTATCAGAAGGTACGTGGTGGAGCCATGCAAGATATCCTGAGCGAGAGACACCTAAAAATTTCAACATTCCGGAGACGGAAACCCGGCGTCCAGCCTTTTTGGCAGCTTCTGTCTTCTCAGTCACTTCGAGATAAATGGCTTCCGTCATTTTCCCAGAATGTTGATTGCTTTTTTTAACACATCAAGTGCATCTTGGGCATCACGTAATTCATGCCTGAGACGGGCAATTTCCTTCTGCTCGTCAGATGCATAATTACCAGAACCACGAACAGGAATATCACCTGATTCACGGAAGTCTTTCAGCCACTTTGTTAATGTGCTGTATCCGATGCCAAGATTTTCTGCACATCCACGTACTCCGAGATCTTTGTGATCCTGATAGTACTGAACCGCATCAAGTTTAAATTGTTTGTCGTGTTGCTTTGCCATATGAGATCCTCCTTCAGCTTGTCTCTATTGTACCATGCTTATGTGTATTTGGAATTTCTCATTTTGGCTTGTACTATTTATATTCTAGCACTAATTTTTTAGGCAGATATCGCCTCTTGAGGAGGAAATATTATTTTGAATAACTCGTTTCGGTCCTGCCTCCCTACAATTTGGTAAAACTCAGAAGGGAATAAGGGGCCATTTGAATGGCTGGGCTAAATAAAAATGATATTGAACAAATCTCACTGTTGCAGAATGTTATCCCTCCAACATTATACACCACACACTACACCTTTACCGCGGCGACCGGCAGAGCGGAAAATGGTATAGAATTGTCTGCAAATGGCGTTTTTTGAGCATCTATCAAATGGAACCGGTCATCCACTAACCGAATCATGATTCGGCAGCGGTGCATCAAAGTCAGGCGCATCTCCAAAATAGTAGAAAAAGTAACGCATCTCCCGTTCCGCCATGCGGCCGGCTTTCAGTTGGCGGAAAGTCTCTTTCAGCAGCGGCTCCCTCGGGTAGGGCAGGGAGCGCATCTTGATGCTGCCGTCGGTAATGACCATATAGCGAGCGTCTTTGTCCGGATCATCCTGGCGATGGTATGAAACACTGCCGGGGTTGAGCCACTCCATCCCGTCACCAAGGATATGGACGCACTGGCGGTGGGTGTGGCCGAAAACCATGCGCCGTCGGGGAGCGACCCAATATTCTTTTGGAGTATGCCGTCTCCAATGCTCCTCAAATACATGGCGGCATTCGATCACCTCATAGCTTCCCGGCCGGTACTGGTGCTGCACCAGATAGACCCACCCGTCCGCCTGAAACACGGCGCTTTCAGGGAGAGAATCTATATAGGCTACCTGTTCGCCGATCATCCGCTCCAGATTATGGTGGACCCATTTGTACTGCCCCGCGGGTACATGACGGAAGTCCTCCGTATGAAAAACTCGGACCGCATTGCCATCGTGATTCCCCTTTACCAAAACAGCTCTGGAACAACTTTGGAACCGCTCGATCACTTCGGCGGGGGCGGTGCCATAGTCTATCATATCCCCCGCGAAGCAGAGAAGGTCATATTCCCTCTCCTGCTCCAAAACCGCGTCCAGCGCCCAGATATTGGACAGTACTATAACTTTCACAGGCACATCTCCAGAATTTTCCGTACATCCTCCGGCGTCAGCGCTTTGTACCCCTTTAGCACTTCCCCATGGCAGGATTTGCCTGCCATTATATCAAAATTTCTGCTGTCAATCCCAATCTCCGTCAAGGTGGACTGCAATCCCAGCTTATTAAAGAGGAAGTCCTCAGTCAGCTCTATGCTCCTTCGGGCAATATCCATAGTCGGCAGAGACGGGTCGATGCCAAACACGTTCACTCCATACTCCCGGAAGCGGCCCACCGAAGTATCGTCCAGCACATATTTCATCCAGCGGGGAGTGAGGATAGCAAGGCCCAGGCCGTGGGTGATGTCGTAAATGGCTGAGAGCTCATGCTCGATGGGATGACAGGTCCAGCCACAGTTCTGCAGTGCTCCGGCCATCCCGTTTATTGCCCAGGAGCTGGTCCACATGAGATTGGCCCTGGCCTCATAGCTGTCGGGCTGCTCAAGGGCAACAGGGGCATACTTTATCACCGTCTTTATCATGCCCTCCATAAATCGGTCCAGCATATACATACTGCCGCCCTCCGGCACAAAGTATATCTCCAACAGATGGGACAGGATATCCGCACAGCCACAGGCTGTCTGGTATCTGCCCACAGAATAGGTCTCCGTGGGATCTAGGAAGGACACCTTGGGCTGCATACAGGGATAACCCCTGCCTATCTTATCTTTGGTCTCAATGTTTGTGATAACGCCGCCGTTGTCCATCTCGGAGCCGGTGGCCGCCAGGGTCAGCACCGTTATAAGGGGCAGAGCCCTTTCGGGAGCGGCGACGCCCGATGAAAAGTCCCAGGGGTCCCCGTCATAGCAGGCCCCGGCGGCAATATACTTGCTGCAGTCCAGCACCGAGCCGCCGCCAACGGCTAAAACCACATCCACCCCCTCCCTCTTGCAGATATCGGCCCCCGCCCGGACGGATGTGACCCGGGGATTGGGGTCTATCCCTGAAAGCTCGAACAGCTCCAGCCCGGCCTCCTTCACCTGGGCCGCCACCCGGGCATACAGGCCGCTCTTTTTTATAGAACCCCCGCCGTAGCAGAGCAGGACCTTTTTCCCATAGGCCGCAAGCTCTTTCCCCAGATTACCCAGCTGGTTGGGGCCGAAATAAACTTTGGTGGGTATGTCATAAATAAATGAGTTCATAATTTGTATTCCTTTCATGATTTATATTGTAGTTCTTATTTGCATAAATTATGCTCAAAATTATACCAGCGGGCGAAGTGCGGCGTACA
>OHTM01000972.1_pt1 | contig 11132 bp, 12 predicted proteins | sample 1578951 | NCBI WGS metagenome assembly OHTM01 (sample SAMEA3879605, study PRJEB24766) | human gut metagenome | biome: human-associated habitat; feature: feces | place: USA | collected 1985/1987
TGAGCAAGAAGCCCCCACTTCAAAATCAGAGATTTAAGTGGTGGGAGCATGTCACAAGAAAGAGCAGAAGAAGAGCAGAAAAAGTTCAGAAGGAAGAGGCGGAGCGTTATGTCAGCAAATACAGCAGTCATTGAGGAACTCCATCAGGCAATCGTGGAGCAAAGGAATATGGAGGAGCTAGAGGGGCTTCTCTGGGCGGGGGTGCTCGCATACCAGAATCAAACATTTTACACGCTTTCCGGTCTGGAATTCTCCTACACGGTAAAACATAAGAAAAACGGAGACTACAGTGGAGAACTGTTGATCTCACGTAAGGAGACAAGCAAGACCCTGACCAGAAGCTCCGTGATGCTGGCATTCCACAAAGTCCTCGCCGAGATGAAATTCAAAGAAATCAATGGAGCAGCATATCTTCTTCCTCCGGAATACCGCGGACCAAAATCAATCGGGCAGATCTTTGGAATCTCATATATCTTCAGCATGTTTCAGGAGTTTGGTCTGATTCGTACAAATGAGAAAAAGAAATAAAGGAAAGAGAAAATAATTGTTGAAATTATGCTTGACAACTAATTTTTTTGGATATATACTTTGATAATCAAAATATTCTAAACTCAAAACAAATCAGGAATATGAGGAAACAATTATTATGAATAAAGAACAGACCTTAACCGGTGTCATCCGGGGAACGGGAGCCTGTGTTCCAAAGCGAGTCATGGATAATGACGAGATTGCTGGTTTTGTTGAGACCAGTGATGAGTGGATCCGGGAGCGGACAGGTGTGGAACGGCGTCATATAGCAGAAGAGGAAACAACTGTTTCCATGGCTGTTGAGGCCGGTCTCCAAGCAGTCGAAGAGGCCGGAATCTCACCGGAAGAAATCGATATGATCCTGGTGGCTACCGGCTCAGCTGACCGGGTTTTTCCATGTACAGCCTGCCAGGTACAGGAGGCTCTTGGAGCTTTGGGTGCCGTTGGATTTGATCTCAATGCTGCATGCAGTGGATTTCTTTTCGCTTACAATACAGCGCAGGCGTACATAGCATCTGGAATCTACCGTACGATTCTGATCATTGGAAGCGAGAGTCTTTCACGCATTGTTGACTGGACTGACCGTGGAACTTGCATCTTGTTTGGAGATGGAGCCGGAGCGGTTCTTCTTCAGGCGAAGGAAGGAAAAAGCTATCAGCCGGTGTCACATTCCGATGGACGAGGCGGACCGGCACTGACCGGACCGGGAGTGCTTGGAAGAGCACGCAGTATTGATCAGGATCCAAAAGAAACAAAAACAGAATACATTACCATGAATGGCAAGGATGTTTTCCAGTTTGCGGTCCGAAAGGTTCCGCAGGTGATACAGGAAGTTTTGAAAGAAAATGAACTTTCTATAGAAGACATTGACTGGTTTGTTCTTCATCAGGCGAATGCGAGAATCGTGGATGCAGTTGCGAGGCGGCTTCGCCTGGATATCGGGAAATTTCCAATGAATCTTCAGGATTATGGAAATACCTCATCCGCGAGCATTCCGATTCTGCTGAATGAACTGAATCGAGAAGGTGTCCTGAAAAAGGGACAGAAACTGGTCCTGGCAGGATTTGGAGCAGGATTATCCTGGGGAGCCAGCGTGCTGGACTGGGACATCACGGAGTGATGAAGCAATTCGTAGATATCCGATATCTCAATATTAAATAGATACAGAAGAATAGAGACCATATAACATTGGCAAAAAGGGGAACAGAATTTCATCATAAAAGTGAAATCTGAAACCCAAATTATATAAATTTAATTAAAACAGAAAAAGGAGAAAACAAAAATGTTAGAAAGAATTATCGAACTTACAGCAGAAAACTTAGGAGCAGATGCAGCAACAATCACAGCAGAGACATCTTTTAAAGATGATCTTCATGCAGATTCCCTGGATCTCTTTGAGCTTGCAATGGCATTCGAGGAAGAATTTTCTGTAGAAATCCCAAGCGAGGATCTTGAGCAGATCACAACAGTTGCGGATGTAATGAACTATCTGACAGAGCATCAGGCGTAATCGTCAACCTGGCTGATCGAGAGGACATAAATTTATGAAAACAGAGATCACAGAATTATTAGGAATTGAGTATCCGGTGATCCAGGGCGGTATGGCCTGGGTGGCAGATCATCACATTGCGGCAGCAGTATCCGAGGCAGGCGGCTTGGGACTGATCGCAGCGGCAAACGCACCGGCAGAGTGGGTGCGTGAGCAGATCCGTGAGGCGAAAAAACTGACAGATAAGACTTTTGGTGTAAACATCATGCTGATGAGTCCAAGTGCCGATGAGGTTGCGAAGATCGTAGTAGAAGAAGGGATCAAGGTAGTAACAACCGGTGCCGGAAGCCCGGAAAAATACATGGCAGACTGGAAGGCAGCCGGAGTGAAGGTTATTCCGGTCATTGCATCAGTAGCACTTGCAAAACGTATGGAGCGCTGCGGTGCAGATGCTGTCGTTGCCGAGGGTACTGAGGCCGGAGGACATATTGGAGAGCTTACCACAATGGTACTGGTTCCGCAGGTTGTCGATGCAGTGAATATCCCGGTGATCGCAGCGGGTGGTATTGCAGATGGCAGAGGTATGGCAGCAGCCTTTATGCTGGGTGCCAGAGGAATCCAGATGGGAACTATTTTTGCAGCATCTAAGGAATCTGTGATCCATGAAAATTATAAGAACAGTATTCTTAAAGCAAAAGACATCGACAGCCGTGTAACAGGCAGAAGTACGGGACATCCGATCCGTGTTCTTCGCAATGATATGGCACGCAAATATCTGGAAATGGAAAAAGAGGGCGCACCATTTGAGGAACTGGAAAAGATGACTCTTGGCAGTCTCAGAAGAGCAGTTCAGGAGGGTGACGCTAAGAATGGCAGTCTGATGGCAGGACAGATCGCAGGCATGATCAAAGAAGAACGTTCCTGTGAGGATATTATTAAATCTACTGTATCCGATGCATGCAGACTGATGAATGGAGTAAGTGTAAATGAGTAAGATTGCTTTTATTTATCCGGGACAGGGCGCACAGGCAGTTGGAATGGGAAAAGACTTTTATGAGAAAAGTCCTTTATCCAGGACAATATTTGACCAGGCATCTGAGGCAGTGAACCTTGACCTTAAAAAACTTTGTTTTGAAGAAAATGATCTTCTGGACAAAACAGAATATACACAGGTTGCAATGGTGACTGCCTGTCTGGCAATAACAAGAGCGGTTGAATCCATGGGACTTCATGCAGATATGACAGCAGGTTTAAGCCTTGGCGAATATTGTGCGATTGCTGTGGCTGGCGGTATGTGTGACCTGGATGCAATCCGTACGGTACGCTCCAGAGGAATCTTTATGGAGCATGCAGCACCGGAAGGAAGCGGTGCAATGTCTGCAGTACTTGGTATGGATGCGGCAGTGATCGAAAATGTCTTAAATGGCAGAGAGGGCGTTTCTATTGCAAATTACAACTGCCCGGGACAGATCGTTATTACTGGTGAGGCAGCTGCGGTTGCTGAGGCAGGAACTGCTTTAAAAGAAGCAGGAGCAAGAAGAGTACTTCCGCTTAAAGTGAGCGGACCATTCCATTCACCGATGATGAGACCTGCAGGAGAAGAGCTGGCAAAGGTTTTTGCCAGAGTCAGCATGAATCCTCTGAAGATCCCATATGTGGCGAACATTAATGCAGAAGTGATCACAGACTGTGGAAGAATCGAAGGGCTTCTGGTGGAACAGGTCAGTGGATCTGTCCGTTGGCAGCAGAGTGTGGAAACCATGATCCGTGAATGGGTGGACACCTTCGTTGAGATCGGACCTGGCAAAACCCTGACAGGTTTCCTTCGTAAGATTGATAAAAATGTAAAAGCTTATCACATTGGTAGCTGGGAAGAAGCAGTTCAGGTGTGTGAGGAATTGAAATAAAATTTGATAAGACCGGATAAAGGTACATCTGGTCACAGCAGATGCCGAGAGGAGAGAAATAAGTGGCAGAGCAGAGTAAGAAGAAAGTTGCTGTTGTAACAGGTGCTTCCAGAGGAATCGGAAGAGCCATTGCCCTGGAGCTTGCTTCCAGAGGTGCAGCAGTTGTAATCAATTATAACGGTTCTGAGGAACGGGCACGAGAAGTGCAGAAAGAGATTGAGGAAAAAGGCGGCGAGGCTGAGATCAGACAGTGGAATGTTGCGGATTATAAAGCCTGTGAGAGTGCCGTAAAGGACATTGTAAAAACTCATGGAAGCATTGATATTCTGGTAAACAATGCCGGAATCACAAAAGACGGACTTCTGATGGGAATGTCAGAAGAAGACTTTGATCAGGTGATCGATGTCAACCTCAAAGGAACTTTCAATATGATGCGCTTTGTTTCCAGACAGATGCTCCGTCAGCGCAGTGGACGCATCATCAGCATGGCATCTGTAGTTGGAATTGCAGGAAATGCAGGACAGGCAAACTATGCAGCGTCCAAAGCAGGAATCATTGGTATGACCAAAAGTGCAGCAAGGGAACTTGCATCCCGCGGTGTTACGGTCAATGCAGTTGCACCGGGATTTATTGAGACAGAGATGACAGCAGTATTATCTGAAGAAGTAAAAAAAGCATCTGCTGCGCAGATTCCGCTGGGACATTTCGGCAGACCGGAAGACATTGCAAAAGCAGTAGCTTTTCTGGCATCTGACGATGCAGCATACATTACCGGACAGGTAATTCAGGTTGATGGAGGAATGGTCATATGAGTAAGAGAAGAGTAGTTGTAACCGGACTTGGCGCCGTTACTCCTATTGGAAATAATGTTGAGGATTTCTGGGCAGGAATCCGTGAAGGAAAAGTCGGCATCGGACCGATCACAAAATTTGATACAACAGATTACAAGGTAAAGATCGCAGCAGAAGTTAAGGATTTTAATGCAAAAGATCATATGGATCCGAGAGCCGCAAGACGTATGGATCCATTCTGCCAGTATGCAGTGACAGCAGCAAAAGAAGCTTTTGAGGATGCTGGCCTTGATATGGAAAAAGAGGATTCTTTCCGTGTGGGTGTTATTGTTGGTTCTGGTATCGGAAGTCTTCCGCAGGTAGAAAACAACTATGAAAAGATCCTCACCAAGGGACCTGGAAAAGTAAATCCACTGATGGTTCCGATGATGATCTCCAACATGGCTGCAGGAAATATTTCTATTCAGCTGGGACTCCGCGGCAAATGTACAGATGTTGTGACAGCCTGTGCATCCGGAACACACAGCATCGGAGATGCGTTCCGTGCGATCCAGTATGGCGACGCTGAGGTTATGCTTGCAGGTGGAACCGAAAGTTGCATCTGTCCGACAGGAGTGGCTGGCTTTACCGCACTTACTGCACTGACCAAGACCGAAGATGCTGCAAGAGCATCCATTCCTTTTGATAAAGAAAGAAGCGGTTTTGTTCTCGGTGAAGGTGCCGGAATCGTAGTTCTTGAGGAACTGGAGCATGCAAAGGCGAGAGGCGCAAGAATCTATGCTGAGCTGGTTGGCTACGGTGCAACAGCGGATGCTTTCCACATCACTTCTCCGGCTGAGGACGGAGCAGGCGCAGCCAGAGCAATGGAACTTGCAATGGAAGAAGCTGGTGTTCAGCCATCTGAGGTAGAATACATTAACGCGCATGGAACGAGTACGCATCACAATGACCTGTTTGAGACAAGAGCGATCCACAAAGCATTTGGAGATGCGGCAAAAAATCTGGTTGTAAATTCTACAAAATCCATGATCGGACATCTTCTTGGTGCAGCCGGTGGAGTGGAATTTGTGACCTGCGTTAAATCTCTGGAAGAGGGATTTATCCACCAGACAGTTGGAACCACAGATCCGGACGAAGAGTGTGATCTGAACTATGCGATCGGTGCTCCGGTAGAAAAAGAGATCCATTATGCAATGAGCAATTCTCTTGGCTTTGGCGGACACAATGCGACACTTCTTGTAAAGAAATATGAGGGTTGATAATTATGGAATTTGAAAATCTTCTTACATTAATAAAAACAGTATCAGATTCTGAACTGACAGATTTTGATTACGAAGAAAATGGTACCCGCATCCGACTGAAGAAGAAAAAAGAAACAGTAGTGGTTTCTGGTGCTTCTTCAAATGTACCGGTTATGGGACTTGAAAACATTCGGACAGTTGAAAATGTTGCAGCGGTGAATACAGCAAATACTCAGGCAGACAATAGCGAACCGGAGGGAATGATCGTAAAATCTCCTCTTGTGGGAACTTTTTATGCAGCACCTGCCGAGGACGCAGATCCGTTTGTTTCTGTTGGAGATCAGGTCAAAAAAGGTCAGACGCTTGCCATCGTGGAAGCAATGAAACTGATGAACGAGATTGAAAGTGATTTTGACGGTAAAGTTGCGGAAATTTATGTGGAAAACGGACAGGCAGTAGAGTATGGACAGCCGTTGTTCCGGATTGTATAAATTCAGGGTATAAATCTGAAAAAATGTGGATCATTCGAATGTACAGAGAAATTAATGTGGATAAACGAAGTTTCCATTGTAGGAGTATAGATTATGAATAAATTAGGGGTAAAAGAAATTGAACAGATTCTTCCTCACAGACATCCATTTCTTCTTGTGGATTATATCGAGGATTATGAGCCGGGCAAATTTGCCGTCGGTTATAAATGCGTGACTTTCCGTGAGGACTTTTTTAAAGGACATTTCCCACAGGAACCGGTAATGCCGGGTGTCCTGATGGTGGAAGCTCTTGCGCAGACAGGCGCTGTGGCAATCTTAAGCCTGGAAGAAAACAAAGGCAAGATTGCATACTTTGGCGGGATCAAGAACTGCAGATTCCGTGGAAAAGTTGTTCCGGGGGATAAACTTCGTCTGGAAACAACGATCATCAAATGCAAAGGACCGGTTGGTGTCGGTCATGCAGTTGCAAGTGTTGACGGCAAAGTGGTAGTTGATGCAGAACTGACTTTTATGATTGGATAGGTGACACACTATGATTAAAAAAGTGCTGATTGCGAATCGAGGGGAGATTGCAGTACGGATCATCCGCGCATGCAGAGAAATGGGAATAGAGACGGTTGCTGTTTATTCAGAGGCAGACAGAGATGCACTTCATACTCAGCTTGCGGATGAGGCAGTCTGCATCGGACCGGCACCGTCATCCGAGAGCTATCTCAGCATGGAAAATATCATCAGTGCAACGATCGTTACAGGTGCGGATGCAATTCATCCGGGATTTGGTTTCCTTTCCGAAAACAGTCGTTTTGCGGAACTCTGTGAACAGTGCAATATTACATTTATCGGGCCGCCGTCAACTGTGATCGCAAGTCTTGGAAACAAGCAGGCGGCAAAAAATACAATGGCAAATGCAGGGGTTCCGATCATTCCTGGTGGCAAAAATCCAATCTATACAGTAGAAGAGGGAATGAAGGAAGCCGAAACGATCGGTTATCCGGTCATCATCAAAGCTGCTCTTGGTGGAGGCGGCAAGGGAATGCGAGTTGCTGATACACCGGCAGATTTTGAAGAAAGTTTCCGTACCGCACAGAAAGAAACGCAGATGGCTTTTGGCGATTCTACGATGTACGTGGAGCATTTTGTACGTCATCCAAGACATATTGAATTTCAGATCATGGCAGATAAATTCGGTAATGTAATTCACCTGGGGGAACGTGATTGTTCCATTCAGAGAAATCATCAGAAGATGATCGAGGAATCCCCATGTGAGGTGATCTCCGATGAACTTCGTGCCAGAATGGGAGAGGCAGCGGTGAAAGCGGCAAAAGCAGCCGGGTATGAAAATGCCGGAACGATTGAATTCCTTCTTGATAAAGAAGGCAGATTTTATTTTATGGAAATGAACACAAGGATACAGGTGGAACATCCGGTAACGGAGTGCGTAACCGGGATCGATCTGATCAAAGAGCAGATACGGATCGCAAACGGCGGGGAACTTACTTTCAGGCAGGAAGATATCAGGATGACAGGTCATGCGATCGAATGTCGGATCAATGCGGAGATACCGGAGCGCAATTTTACGCCGTCAGCCGGAAGAATCACAGATCTGCATCTTCCGGGAGGAAACGGGATCCGTGTAGATACGGCTGTTTACAGCGGATGCGAGGTGCTGCCTTATTATGATTCCATGTTGGCGAAACTGATCGTTCACGGGAAAGACCGTCGAGAGGCGGTAGATAAGATGAGGAGCGCTCTGGGAGAAATTATTATAGAAGGAATCGGAACGAATGTCGATTACCAGTATGAGATTTCGGAAAACGAGGATTTTATATCAGGAAAGACAGATGTGGATTTTATTCGGAGGCTGAGTAGTGAAACTGCATAATATGTTTAAAAAGACCGTAGGGAAAGAACATGGAACATCGAAAAATACAAAAGTAAGAAATGTTCCCGAAGGATTGCTGAAAAAGTGCAATAAGTGCGGCGCGGCTATTTTGGCAGAGGATGCCGTAAATAACAATTATATTTGTCCGAAGTGTCACGGATATTTCAGTATTCCGGCGTATAAGAGAATTGAGCTTGTGACAGACGCAGGCTCTTTTGAAGAATGGGATGCAAAGATGAAGTTTGAAAATCCTCTGGAATTTAGCGGTTATGAGGAAAAAGTACGAAGATTAAGGGAACAGACCGGACTTGACGAAGCGGTCGTTACAGGGAAAGTTATGGTCGCGGGCCATCCGGCGGTGATCGGAGTATGTGACGGACGTTTTATGATGGCGAGCATGGGCGAAGTGGTCGGTGAGAAGATCACAAGAGCGATAGAACGGGCTACGAAAGAAAATCTTCCGGTTATTTTGTTCGCATGTTCTGGAGGCGCAAGGATGCAGGAAGGGATCGTTTCTCTTATGCAGATGGCGAAAACGGCGGCTGCGCTGAAACGGCACAGTGAAAAAGGGCTTCTGTATGTGAGCGTTTTAACAGACCCGACGACAGGAGGAGTAACGGCAAGCTTTGCCATGCTTGGAGATATTATTCTGGCAGAGCCGAATGCGCTGATCGGGTTTGCAGGACCGAGGGTGATCGAGCAGACGATCGGAAAGAAGCTGCCGAAAGGATTTCAGAGGTCGGAGTTTTTGCTCGAACATGGATTTGTAGATCGGATCGTAGAGCGGTCGGAAATGAAAAGCGTTCTTGCGCGTATTTTGCATATGCATGACCGTACAAAAGAAAAAACAGAAGAAAGTACCGGGGAAACCGAAAAGATTGAAAGCACTACACAAGAAGATACTATGCCAAAACAGGTGCGGTCAAAAGGCGGAATAAGCGCGTGGGAAAGAGTTCTTCTTTCAAGAAAAACAGACCGTCCGGTCGGAACAGACTATGTGAATATGCTGTTTTCTGATTTTATGGAATTTCATGGCGACAGGCTTTTTAGAGACGATCCTGCAGTGGCAGGAGGAATTGCAATGTTCGGGAACATTCCGGTCACGGTGATCGCTCAGGTGAAGGGAAAGACGACGAAAGAAAATGTGACACGCAATTTTGCGATGATGTCTCCGGAAGGATATCGGAAAACATTACGATTGATCCGGCAGGCAGAAAAGTTCGGACGTCCGGTGATCTGTATCGTAGATACTCCGGGAGCATTTTGCGGACAGGAAGCAGAAGAGCACGGACAGGGAGAAGCGATCGCTTCAAACTTATATGAACTGTCCTCGATAAAAGTTCCGATCGTTTCGGTACTGATCGGGGAAGGCGGAAGCGGAGGAGCACTGGCTCTGGCTGTGGCAGATGAAGTGTGGATTCTGGAAAACTCTGTCTATTCGGTTCTTTCTCCGGAAGGATTTGCAAGTATACTCTGGAAAGACAGCAAGCGTGCGTCAGAAGCGGCGGAAGTGATGAAACTGACGGCGGATGATCTGAAATGCTTAGGGATAGTGGAACAGGTGATCAGAGAACCGAAGTCGTATACGTCACAGACAATGGCTGGGGTATGTGAAGAATTAAAAAACATGCTCAGCGTTTTTTTGAAAAAATACGGATCTATGGATGAAAGACAACTGCTGAATCATCGATATGACAGATTTCGTAAAATGTAAAAAGTGCTTCTTTTCCGAACAAAGTGTGTGCTATAATATAGGTTACGAAAATGCAGGCGCAAGAAGCGTCGGTTATGGAACACAATATATGGAAAAGGAGGAGGTCCGATGGATGCATACAGAACAATTAATGATACGCTTGTAAATCTGTTTAATGAAATATGGGAATTAGAAAAAGAAGCGATCATAACCGAAGAATTTAAAGATATTACAAATAATGATATGCATATCATAGAAGCAATCGGATTATCCGGTGAAAATACAATGTCATCCGTAGCTAAAAAGCTGAAGATCACGGCGGGGTCTCTCACAACTGCGGTCAATGCGCTTGTCAGAAAGGCATATGTGAAGAGGGAAAGAAGTGAAGAGGACAGACGGGTCGTATATATAGCGCTTACGGAAAAAGGAGAGAAAGCTTTTTATCATCACGAGCAGTTCCATCGTCAGATGACCAACGCCGTGATAGAAAAGCTGGATGACGAAGAAATTGACGCACTTGTAAAAATGCTTAAAGATATTTCTGCATTTTTCAGAAGTTATCAGTCATAACACAGGAAAACGGAAATCTGATAAGGCGGGATTTGTGGTATGGATGAATTTATTTTTATTTTGGAATTGATCGGAACAGTAGCGTTTGCTTCTTCGGGAGCAATGATCGCCATAGAAAAAAAGATGGATATTTTCGGGGTAAATGTGCTCGGGGCGACAACTGCGGTAGGTGGCGGGATCATGCGGGATATCATACTCGGATTGACGCCGCCGGGGGCGTTTTCGCATCCGGTCTATGTTCTTGTGGCGGCGCTGACATCGACGATTCTTTTTGTGATCGCATATGCGAAACCGACGGCTTTTGAGTCTCGGGTAAAGACAGATTATTATGATAAGCTGATGTTCTGGTGCGATACGGCAGGACTTGGAATATTTACAGTAGTGGGGATACAGGCGGCGGTGCGGGCCGTCGGCGGGGAAAATGTGTTTTTCTTTGTATTTATCGGAACGCTTACAGGAGTAGGAGGAGGGGTGCTTCGTGATATTATGGCAGGCGAGACTCCGTATATTCTTGTAAAGCATATTTACGCATGCGCTGCG
>OHTM01000976.1_pt1 | contig 11104 bp, 7 predicted proteins | sample 1578951 | NCBI WGS metagenome assembly OHTM01 (sample SAMEA3879605, study PRJEB24766) | human gut metagenome | biome: human-associated habitat; feature: feces | place: USA | collected 1985/1987
AATGTGGTAATTCCATTTGTAGACAAATATCCGACAGACACCAAGACTTACAGAATTATGAATACCAAGCCGGAGGAATCGGTGCAGAAGGAGGACGCAGTATAAAATGGCAGAAAAAAGACAGAAGAAGCAGGCAGTAAAGGCATTTGAAAAAGAGACATTTTCCAAGGATAAGGAAGTGACTGGAGCAAAACACACAGAACACAGGCAGGATAACACCTTTCCTACGGAAAATCATTTTCATGCCAATGAGAAGCCTGTGAGCAATCTGCCACGGGATGCGAACCATGGCAGTGATACAAAAAATGTAACTTCTGGTCACAATGTCCAGAAGTCAGAAGCCGAAGCGGAAAAGGCATTCTTAAAGGAAAACAGCTTCATGCAGGACGAGCAGACTGATTTTGAGACTTCTTCTGACAGTACAATAGAAAACAAGGCTCATGTCAGGGACACCTACCAACGGTCTGAGGAAAAAGGAAAATATCACAAAGGGCGTGTGCAGAGAGAACACGCACACAGAGAGCGTGCGAAGTCAGAAAATACAAAGCAGTCCGATTATGGAGATTTCCAGACAAAGGATGCCACATTTTCGCAGGGACAGGCGGAAGAATTTACCGACAAAAAAGTACAGAAGGCTTTTGATAAGTCGGAAAAGAGTCGTCAGAAGTTACAGAAAGCAAAGGACAAGATGCCGAAAAAGCGGCAGTATGAGATGAAACGTGTCTTTGATGAACAGACCGGAAAAGCAAAGTATGTGGTGGTTCCGGTGGAAGTGGAGAAGCCATTCAAGCCTGACGGACTTGGAAAAGCTGCGGTTCACAAACTCCAGACCGAAAATATGTATTTTGTGCATCGAAAGATTGCAGAGACAGAAAAGGATAATTCTGCTGTGGAGGGTGCACATAAGACAGAACAGCGTGCAGAAGATGTTTACCATTACATGAAATATCACCGCAAGAGCAAGGCACAGAGAAAGCGTGACCGCCTAGAGCGATTGCAGAAAAAACAGGTCACAGCGGATATGAAGCTGGAGTATGAGAAATTCATCAGTGAAAATCCACATCTAAAGGGCAACAGTCCAAAGAAGCAGTTGCAAAGGCAGCTACAGAAACAGCGTATCAAGCGTGAGTATGCCAAGGCAAGGCGGGCAGGAGCAGAAGCCAAGACTGCAAAGGAAACATTTACAAAGACAGCCAATGCTGCAACCGGCATTGCAAAGAAGTTACAGGAGATTGCCACAAAAAATAAAACACTGATTATCACAGTGGGTATTTTTGCTCTTCTGCTTATTATGATCATGTCGGCATTATCAAGCTGCGGTTCCATGTTTACCGGAACTGTAACAACAACGATGGCAAGCACATATCTTAGCCTTCCGGCAGAGATTGATGCAGCAGATTTATCTTTTACAGAAAAGGAAATGGAGCTGCAAAACAAGATTGACCGGATTGAAACTGATTATCCGGGATATGATGAATACGATTATAACCTTGGTGCAATCGGGCATGATCCATATACACTGATCAGTTATCTTTCCGCAGTCCATACGGAATTTACTGCCGCAGAAATGGAGAGTGAAATTCAGGAATTATTTGATGCCATGTATTCCCTTACTACTGAGGAAGTGGAGGAGACACGGACAAGGACAGTCACAAAGACCGGAACCAGAACAGTTACAAATGCAGATGGAAGCATCAGTACCGAGGAATACGAGTATGAGGAGGAAGAAGAATATATCGTAACAATCCTTCGAGTCACTTTAACGGTCACACCTCTTGAGAGCATTGTTGCCGGACGCATGGATACGGAACAGGCAGAAATCTTTGCCGCCTACACGGAGACAAAAGGCGGGTTACAGGTATTTGGAACACCCGTGGATTACTACTGGTACTACTATATCAGCAGTTATTATGGCTACCGGAAAAATCCAAACACAGGAGACGAGGAGCTTCACAGGGGTGTGGACATAGCAGTACCGACAGGAACGCTCGTGTATGCAGCCCATGACGGAACGGTTACGGAAGCGGCTTACGATTCATACTATGGGAATTATGTGGTGATTACGGACAGCAAGGGATATACCACAAAATATGCCCACATGGACAGCTTAAATGTATCCGCAGGGCAGAGTATAAAAAAGGGTGACAATATAGGTAAAAGCGGAAATACAGGAAGCAGTACCGGAAGCCACCTTCATATCGAGTGCTTGTATAACGGGGAGTATTATAACCCGTTATTTTATTTTGAAGCAGGAGAGCAGACCATTTATGGAGAAACAACGGGCGGCACCGGAGGAGGAACCGGCAATGTGATACCACCGGAGTCCTATGACGATGCAACGGTGCAGACGCTTATGCGGGAAGCAAACAGGTATCTGGGAATGCCATATACTTTTGGCGGCACAGCTCCGGCTAGTTTTGACTGTTCCGGTTTTGTATGCTGGGTATTTTCAAATAGTGGCGTACATAACCTGCCAAGAACCACAGCACAGGGCATTTATGACCAGTGTACTCCGGTATCAGCGGCAGATGCAAAGGCAGGGGACATTATATTTTTTACAGGAACCTATAATGCAGGACGTCCGGTTACACACGTTGGTATCTACTGTGGAAACGGTACGATGGTGCATTGCGGTGATCCAATTCAGTACACATCAATCAATACTTCTTACTGGCAGAGCCATTTCTATGGTTTTGGAAGATTGAATTAGCGAAGGGAGGAATTATTTTTGTCAGTAGAGCGAATCAATTTACAGCTTAAAAAGGTCAGGGAGCAGATAGCACAGCTACAGGCAAAGGAAAAAGACCTTGCAGAGCAGAAACAGATGGCGGAGGATGCCGAAGCCATGAAGATCATTCGGAAATATAAAATCTCATCAGAGCGATTGCAGATGCTTAATAAGCTCAGTGAGGATGAAGTCAGAAATTTATTACAGAAACGGGAACAGGAAAAGGAGGTTTCAATCAATGAAAAACAGGAAATTATCGGCTAGGGCGGTAGTGTCCCTTATGCTGTCGGCAATACTTTTTTGTATGCCGATTGGGGCATTTTTTGCCAACAGGACAAATACGATAGAGGTTCATGCGGAGGATACTGCCGAGCAGAAAACGGAAAGTGCAAGTGACGCAGAAAATACAGTTACACCCGGCAATGGCAGGGAAGAAAATTCAGGAACAGATACCGGAGAGGGAAAGACGGAAAATTCCACAGAAGGCACAACAGAAGATTCGTCTGAAGAAACACAGCCTGCCGCAAAATGCACCTGCAAGGAAAAATGCAGTCAGTATGCGGTGGATGAGGATTGTGAGGTGTGTGCAAAGGATTATAAGGAATGTGCTTATATCAATCCGAGCGTAAAAATCACAATCAATACACCTTCTGGGTGGCATAACGATACCACGAAAGTAACAGTCAAGGTGGAGGATACTATTGTATCCGGCAATTTTACCATTCAGACAGTAAAGGCAAAAGTCGGACAGAATGGAAGCTGGACAGATATTACCGAGGATATGTACATAGAGATTTCCGAGAACAGCACCATTTATGTGCAGGTCACTGACCAGAAGGGAAAGACCTATGAGAAAAACCGTTATATCAAGTGCTTTGATTTCACAAAGCCTACCTTAAATGCGGCAGTCAGTGACGGCCTTTTGAGCATTCAGGCGCATGATACGGATTCCGGTATCAAGGCAATTTATGTGAACGGTTATGAATTTACGGAGCATACGAATGAGGCGTTGAACATCCGCCTGCAACAGTTCGATGCCGGGTATCAGTATTTTACGATTTCCGCTATGGACAATGCAGGAAATATATCGGAAATTTACAAAACTGCCAATCCTTATTACACCGATCCGGAGACGAAGGACAGCAATGAAAAAGATCCGGCGGAACAGCTCCCGGTGGATGCGTCTGCAACTAAGCCTAGTTCCGCAACCGCACAGATTACGGAGCATACCAAAACAGACAGCAATGGGAATACCATTTCCGAGACAGGAAACGGAACAGGAACAGGCACTTCATTCACGAAACAGTCTCCGGGTACGGGAGACACCACAGACAGTGCAGAAAAAAACAGTGAAAGCAGTACGTCGGAGCAGGGCAAGGAATTTTACACGATCCAGACTGCTTCGGAGAAGGTGTTTTATCTTGTCATTGACAGGGACGGTGATGAGGAAAAGGTATATTTCCTTACAGAAGTGAGCGAAAATGACCTTCTTAACACCACATCCGATAACAGTGAGACACTTCCGAAAAACTCTGCCGCACAGGAGTCGGCAATCCCGGTCAAGGATGCAGCACTTGACAATAACAATACCGATGCCACAGGAAATAAGAAACAGGATGCGGAAACGGTGGAAGAAAATACCGAGGAGAGTACCGAGGAAGCCAGTGAGCCGGAAACCACAGAGCAGAAACAGGATGGTTCCGGCTTTGCTTATCTTATCATGGGGATTGCTGCGGCAACCGTAATCGGTGTGGTTTACGTCATAAAGGCAAAGAAGAAAAAGGAAAACTTCATTGACGATGATGAGGAAGATTACGACGATGAGGACGAGGAAGAAGCTGATCCGGACGAAGATTTCTTAAAAAATACGGAACCTGACAGCAATGATGAGGAAATAGATACAACGGAAAACGATGCAGAGAATGAGGAGGAATAAAAGATGCAGTTAGTGATCGCAGAGAAGCCGAGCGTGGCACAGAGCATTGCAGGTGTGCTTGGCGCAACAGAACGTAAGGACGGATACATGGAGGGCAATGATTATATCGTGTCATGGTGTGTGGGACATCTGATCGAACTTGCACAGCCGGAAAGCTATGATGAAGCCTTACAGAAATGGACATACGAGAGCCTTCCGATCATCCCGGATACATGGAAGCATGAGGTTAAGAGCGATACAAAAGCACAGTATAAGGTGCTGTATCAGCTCATGCACGATAACAGAGTGGACTCCGTAGTGTGTGCCACCGATGCCGGACGGGAGGGGGAACTGATTTTCCGTTTGATCTATAACATGGCAGGTTGTGACAAACCGATGCAGCGTTTATGGATTTCTTCGATGGAAGAAAGTGCCATCAAAGAGGGATTTTCCAATCTCAGACCGGGATGTGAATATGACCGTCTGTATGAATCCGCACTGTGCAGGCAGGAAGCAGACTGGCTTGTCGGTATCAACGGCACAAGGCTTTTTACCGTGTTATATGGCGGAAAGGCATTGAAGGTGGGGAGGGTGCAGACACCCACCCTTGCCATGCTGGTAGACCGTGAAGCAAAGATTATGAATTTTAAGAAAGAAGCCTACTATGTGGCGCATATCCTGGGCAATGGTCTGGATGCAGTATCGGAGCATCTCCGTGACAAGGCAGAAGCAGAAAAAATCGCAGGAGCCTGTGCAAACGGACAGGCTCTTGTGACCGCCGTGGTTAAGGAAGAAAAGTGGATTGCACCACCGAAGCTCTATGACCTTACCACGTTACAGAGGGATGCCAACCGGTTATTTGGGTTTACCGCAAAGCAGACTTTAGAATATACGCAGAGCCTTTATGAGAAAAAACTGGTGACATATCCGAGAACAGACAGCCAGTATCTTTCCGATGACATGGAGGGGACAGCGAGAAATGTGATCGAAGCGATTTTCAATTCCCTGTTGTTTGAGCAGAATATCATGTTCAACCCGGATGTGAAAAAAGTGTTGAACAGCAAGAAAGTAACAGACCACCATGCCATTATCCCGACAATGGAGATTGTAAAGCAGGACTTAAAGGCGATACCGGAGAGTGAAATGAAGATACTTTCCCTTTGCGCCAACCGCCTGCTTTGTGCCACTGCCGAGAAGCATATTTACAATTCCACCAAAGCAGAACTTACCTGTAATGGTATGGTTTTCAAGGTTTCCGGCAAAGAAATTTGGAAAAACGGATGGAAAGATTTCGAGGATTTTTTCAAAAATTCCTACAAGACCTCGGAAGATAAGAAAGATTCCGATGATGCAAAGAAACTGCCGGAGCTGACCGAGGGCATGACAATAACGGTTGAAGATACCAGAGTATCGGAACATTTCACACAGCCACCAAAACACTTTACAGAGGACAGCCTTTTATTTGCAATGGAGCGTGCCGGAAGTGAAGATATGGACGATGATGTGGAGCGTAAGGGACTGGGGACACCTGCCACCAGGGCGGACATCATTGAAAAGCTGGTAAAGGACGGATTTGTAAAACGGGAGAAAAAACAGATGATCCCGACGGAGGACGGTATGAAGCTGATCACCGTACTTCCGGATGTCGTGAAATCCCCGAAGCTGACCGCAGACTGGGAGAATGAACTGACACTGGTATCACAAGGAAAAGTATCTGCAGATCAATTCATGGAAGGAATAGAGACCATGGTAAGGGAACTGGTGAAAACCTATCACAGTGTCAGTGACGAGCAGAAAAATATGTTTGTAAGAAGTAATACAGCTGAGAAACTGGGAATCTGTCCGAAGTGTGGCGGCGATGTGGTAAAAGGAAAGTTTGGTGCTTACTGTAAAAAGAAATGCGGCATGAATGTAAGCAGGGCATTGGGCGTACCGCTTTCTGATACCCAGATCAAGAGCCTTCTGGCAGGGAAAAAGACACTGGTCAAAGGGTTAAAAGGGAAGAAAGGGAACTATGATGCGTACCTGATCCCAGAGGGCATTGAAGATTTTTCTTATACCAAAGACGGAAAGGAAATCAAGGGTTCGCAGTACAAATTTAAGATGGAGTTCCCAACAAAAAAGTAAGGATAATATCGTATTGCTTTTGTGCGTACAAATGGGTATAATGTATTCAGACATGGAAACACGAAAAGTATGAAAGGAGTGTTATATTATGGCTGAGAAACATGGAAATCTTTCAATTAACAGCGATAATCTGTTCCCGATTATCAAAAAATGGTTATATTCCGATCACGACATCTTCTTCCGTGAGCTGATCAGTAACGGATGTGATGCGATCACAAAATTAAAAAAACTCGAAATGATGGGCGAATATACATTACCATCTGACTACAAACCGGAGATCCACGTTGTTGTAAATCCGGAAGAAAAAACCTTAAAATTTATCGATAATGGTCTTGGTATGACCGCAGACGAGGTTGAGGAATACATCAACCAGATCGCATTTTCCGGCGCAACAGATTTCATTGAAAAATACAAAGACAAAGCAAACGACGATCAGATCATCGGTCACTTCGGACTTGGCTTCTACTCCGCATTCATGGTAGCTGATCAGGTAACGATCGATACATTATCCTACAAAGACGGCGCAACGGCTGTTCACTGGTCCTGCGACGGCGGTACTGAATTTGATATGGCTGACGGCACCAAAGAAGGCGTCGGTACAGAGATCACCCTTTTTTTAAACGAGGATTCCGTTGAATTTTCCAACGAGTACCGTGCAAGAGAAGTCATCGAAAAGTACTGCTCTTTCATGCCGACTCCGATCTTCCTTGAGAAGGCAAACGCTGAGACAGAATATGAGACGATCGACGCCGCTGATAAATTAGACACAGACACCGTCGTTGAGACGATCCATGAGGAAGCAAAAACAGAGGAGAAAGAAAACGAAAACGGCGAAAAAGAAGTCGTTGAAGTTTCTCCTGCAAAAGATAAATTAAAGATCGTAAAGCGTCCGGTTTCATTAAACGATACCAACCCTCTCTGGGCAAAGAGTCCGAACGAATGCACCGACGAAGAATACAAAGCATTTTACCGCAAAGTATTCTTAGATTACAAAGAACCATTGTTCTGGATCCACTTGAATATGGACTATCCGTTCAACTTAAAGGGTATCCTGTAATTCCCGAAGATCAATACCGAGTATGATTCCATCGAGGGAACCATCAAACTTTACAACAATCAGGTATTTATCGCCGACAACATCAAGGAAGTCATTCCTGAATTCTTAATGCTCTTAAAAGGTGTGATCGACTGCCCGGATCTGCCGCTTAACGTATCCAGAAGTGCACTGCAGAACGATGGTTTTGTAAAGAAGATCTCCGAGTACATCACCAAGAAAGTAGCTGACAAGCTGATCGGTATGTGCAAGACGGATAAAGAAAATTACGAGAAATACTGGGACGACATCAGCCCGTTCATCAAATTCGGCTGTCTGAAAGATACCAAGTTCTGTGACAAGATGAACGACTACATCCTGTTCAAAAACTTAGATGACAAGTATCTGACTCTTCCTGAATTATTAGTGAAGGAAGAAGAAAAGAAAGACGATGCGGAGGTATTAGACAAAGATGGTAATCCAATTGCAAACACTGGCGATGCTGCTGCATCTGATAATACTGCTGATGGCAGCGACACTTCTGCTGACAGCGAAAAGGATGAACGTAAAGTTATCTACTATGTTACCGATAAAGTCCAGCAGGGTCAGTACATTAAGATGTTCAAAGAGCAGAACATGGACGCTGTCATCTTAGACCACAACATTGATACTTCCTTCATCTCACAGCTTGAGCAGCGCAATGAGCATTATAAATTCATGCGTATTGATGCAGATGTCACAGAATCCTTAAAAGACGAGACTTCCGCTGAGGACTTAAAGGCTGAGACAGATACCCTGACTGATGTGTTTAAAAAAGCTTTAAACAACGATAAACTGACTGTCAAAGTTGAGAAGCTGAAAAATGCGGATATCGCTTCTGTCATCACGCTTTCCGAGGAAGGCAGACGTATGCAGGATATGATGAAGATGTATGCAATGAACGGCATGGGCGGCATGGATCCGAACATGTTTGCTGCGGATCAGACCCTGACCTTAAACGCAAACAATGAACTTGTAAAATATATCTTTGAGCACAAAGATTCCGAGCATGTTCCGATGTTCTGTGAACAGCTTTACGATCTTGCAATGCTTTCCAACCAGCCGCTGTCTGTTGACGCTATGGCAAAATTTGTACAGCGCAGCAATCAGATCATGATGCTTTTAGCAAAATAATTTTTACAGAATACAAGCCCCTGCAAAACCTGTAGATACGAGTTTTGCAGGGGCTTTCTCATGCTGTTTTTTATCGTGTTTATACCTGAATTTCTATAAAAATATTATTTTGCTGCCGTATAGATTGCGATCATATCTTCCACATCCAGATGCTTTACTTTTCCAAGATTGCCTCTGACTGCCGCATTACACTTTTCTGCCAGTTCTTTTATCTGTTCTTCTGTCGGCGCAATGCCAAGTTCCGTTAATGATGTCGGCATATAGATTTCCCGGTAAAAATCCTCCATTGCAGCAATGCCTGCCTCTGCCGTCTTCTGTTCTGTTTCCTGCGGCTCCACACCCATAACGTGCTCTGCAAACTGCACAAATCGTTCAATACGCTCCCCGCAGACATAGCGTGCCCAGCTTCCCCAGATCGCGGCAAGCCCTGCTCCATGTGCCACATCAAACATTCCACCAAGCTCGTGTTCTAATTTGTGCGTTGCCCAGTCACCACCATCCGTTCCGCAGCCGGTCAGTCCATTATGGGAAAGACTTCCCGCCCACATGACTTCCGCGCGCGCATCATAATTTTCCGGCTCTTTTACAAGGATTTTTGCATTTCTGATCACCGTGCGCATCAGTGCTTCGCTGATCCCGTCGGTCAGTTCCATGTTTTCACTGTGATTGAAATAACGCTCCATTGTGTGCATCAGGATATCCGTACACCCGCATGCCGTCTGATACGGCGGAAGCGTCATCGTAAGTTCCGGGTTTAAAACAGCAAACTTTAATCGGCTGTAATCGGTCGTGCATCCTCTCTTCATGCCGCCATCTTCCTTTGTTATTACGCAGGAACCGCTCATCTCACTTCCCGCCGCCGCGATCGTAAGCACTACACCGATCGGCAGACATGCAGTCGGTTTCCGTTTAAAATCAAAGAAATCCCACACGTCTCCTTCATTTGCAACACCATATCCGATCGCCTTTGCGGAATCAATGACACTTCCGCCGCCGACGGCAAGGATGAAATCGACATTTTCTTTTTTACAGAGTGCGATTCCTTCATACACCAGAGAAAGTCTCGGGTTTGGAACGACACCGCCCAATTCGACGTAAGTGATCCCCTCTTTATCAAAGATTGCCTCGATCCTGTCTAACAGACCGGAGCGTCTGGCACTGCCGCTTCCATAATGGATGAGAACCTTTTTACAGTTCTGTTCTTTTATCAGGTTTCCAACTTTTTGTTCCGCACCTTTTCCGAAAACAACTTTTGTCGGTGCATAATAATTAAAATCGTTCATTTTGCTCCTCATTCCCACATGTAAAAGTTCTTATTTCCTCTTTTCATAACTACTTCTAGTTATATAAGCTATTATCGGTAAGAAAACGTATCTGCTTTAGTCTGAACAAGCTCGCAGGAAACCATCACCGGTTCTCTGCGGGCTTACACTCTCTTATCGTATCTTCTTATTATATATCTGTCTGACAAACTATCTACATTGAAATTTTATCAAGTATTCCGGTCAGATGTGCGATCGTCACCCCATAATTTGTCATCGGAACCTGCTGTTTTTTGGCACGGTCGATCCGCGACATCACATATTTGCGGTTAAACATGCATGCACCGCACTGGATGATCAGATCATAGCCGGATAAATCCTGTGGAAAATCCGTTCCACTCACGATGTCTACGGTAATGCCCTCTCCTGCGCGCTTTTTTAACATGCGCGGGATTTTGACTCTTCCGATATCTTCCTGCAGTGGCGCATGGCTGCAGCATTCTGCGATCAGAACATGCGATTCATTTGTCAGGGAATCTAACATTTTTGCACCTTCCACATAGTAAGGAAGATCTCCTTTATACGCTGCAAACAAAACAGAAAATGAGGTCAGCATGCTCTCTTTCGGCTTGTGCTCATACACATAGCCGAATACCTGTGAGTCTGTGATGATCAGTTTCGGCGGTTCTTTTAAGGCTGCAAGTGCCGGCAATAGTTTATCTGTTGTCACACTCATGACCAGGCACTTTTTATCCAAAAGTTCCCGTAATGTCTGCACCTGCGGCAGGATCAGACGTCCTTTCGGCGCCTGGATATCCTGCGGCATGACCAGTAAGACGAAATCTTCTTCTGTGACGAGATCTCCC
>OHTM01000988.1_pt1 | contig 11046 bp, 8 predicted proteins | sample 1578951 | NCBI WGS metagenome assembly OHTM01 (sample SAMEA3879605, study PRJEB24766) | human gut metagenome | biome: human-associated habitat; feature: feces | place: USA | collected 1985/1987
GCCTTGGACTGCGGTATCAAAGCCACGGAAAAGGTAGTCTATGCAAAGACGAAGGGCGTGGATTTCATCATCTGCGACCATCACCTCCCGGCCGAGGAAATTCCCCGCGCCGTAGCCGTTCTGGACCCCAAGCGGGTCGATTGCTCCTACCCGTTCGACGAACTGTCGGGCTGCGGCGTGGGATTCAAACTCGTGCAGGCCTATGCGCAGAAAAACCGCATGCCTTTCGAGCAGATCCTGCCCCTGCTGGACCTGCTGGTCGTGTCGATCGCCTCGGACATCGTGCCGCTGGTGGACGAAAACCGCATTCTGGCGCATTTCGGCCTCAAAGACCTCAACCGCGAGCCGTCGAAGGGCCTGCTGTCGATCATCAAGATCTGCGGTCTGGACAAGCACAACATCACCATCGACGACATCGTCTTCAAGATCGGGCCGCGCATCAACGCCGCCGGCCGCATGCGAATGGACGAGAACGACGAAAACGCCTCGCCTTCGGGCGGGCACGCCGCCGTGGAACTGCTGATCGAGGGCAACGAGTCGATCGCCGAGGAGTTCGGCAGCGTGATCGACGCCTACAACCAGGACCGCAAGTCGATCGACCGCTCCGTCACGCAGGAGGCGCACGACTACATCGAGCGCAACCCCGAGATGAAGACGCTCAAGAGCACGGTGATCTACAACCCGAAATGGATGAAGGGCATCGTGGGGATCGTGGCCTCGCGTCTGATCGAGACCTACTACCGCCCGACGGTGGTGCTCACGATGAGCAACGGGTTCGTCACGGGTTCGGCCCGCTCGGTGCCCGGCTTCGACCTCTATCAGGCAATCGAATCCTGTTCGGACCTGCTGGAGAACTTCGGCGGGCACATGTACGCAGCAGGACTCACGATGCGTCCCGAACGGGTCGAGGAGTTCACCCGCCGCTTCAATGCCTACGTCGAAGAGAACATCGACCCGATAACGCTGCAACCCCAGGTGGAGATCGACAGCGAACTCTTCTTCTCGAACATCACCCCGGCGTTCCGCCGCGACCTGAACCGTTTCCAGCCGTTCGGCCCCGGCAACCCCGCACCGGTATTCGTCACGCGGGGCGTGGTCAGCCACGGCGAAACGAAGCTCGTCGGCGCCGACTGCGAGCACCTGCGCATGGACCTGATGCAGCGCCAGAAACCCAACACGACGATTCAGACGATCGCCTTCCAGCAGCCGACCCACTACGAGTGGATCCGCGCGGGACATCCGATCGACGTCTGCTATCAGATCGTAGAGAACCACTACCGGGGCTCGGTTTCGGTACAGCTCCGCATCAAGGACATCAAACCCCTGCGGAGCAAGCAATAATACGGCCGGCAACATCCGTAAAAACCGGAGCTTTCAGGCTCCGGTTTTTTACGGATCCCGCCCGACGACACCGGCGGCGGCATTCCGTCCGAACCACTCCTTCCCGCTCCCGAAACGAAAAAATCCGATACAACAAAGTCGGGTTTTAGTTTCTAATTATTAGAAAAATCACTACATTTGACACAAAATAGTAATTGTTAGACCTTTTCTACCCAATATGAGTAAACCCTTCAAGCGTTATCTCGTCACCTCGGCACTGCCCTACGCCAACGGCCCGGTACACATCGGCCACCTGGCGGGCGTCTATATCCCGTCGGACATCTACACGCGCTACCTGCGCCTGAAAGGATACGACGTGATCTCGGTCTGCGGCAGCGACGAGCACGGCGTGCCCATCACCATCAAGGCCCGCAAAGAGGGCGTCACGCCCCAGCAGATCGTCGATCGCTATCACCAGTTGATTAAATCGTCGTTCGAAGGGCTCGGCATGTCGTTCGACATCTACTCGCGCACCTCGTCGAAGACCCACGCCGCGACAGCGTCGGAGTTCTTCCGCAAGCTCTACGACGAAGGCAAATTCATCGAGCGGACCTCGGAGCAATACTACGACGAGGAAACCCAGACGTTCCTCGCCGACCGCTATATCGTGGGCACCTGCCCCCGCTGCGGCAACGACCGCGCCTACGGCGACCAATGCGAAAAATGCGGATCGACCCTTTCGCCGGACGAACTGATCAGCCCGCACAGCGCCGTATCGGGTTCCGTACCCGTGAAACGCGCCACCAAGCACTGGTATCTGCCGTTGGACCAATACGAGGGTTTCCTGCGCGAATGGATCCTCGAAGGGCACAAAGAGTGGAAAACCAACGTCTATGGGCAATGCAAGAGCTGGCTCGACGGCGGTCTGCAACCGCGTGCGGTGAGCCGTGACCTGGACTGGGGCATTCCCGTACCGGTCGAAGGGGCCGAAGGCAAGGTGCTCTACGTCTGGTTCGACGCGCCGATCGGCTACATCTCGGCGACCAAGGACCTGACGCCCGACTGGGAGAAATACTGGAAGGACGAAGAGACCAAAATGGTGCACTTCATCGGCAAGGACAACATCGTCTTCCACTGCATCGTCTTCCCGTCGATGCTCAAGGCCCACGGCGACTATATCCTGCCCGAAAACGTGCCGGCCAACGAGTTCCTGAACCTCGAAGGCGACAAGATTTCGACCTCGCGCAACTGGGCCGTCTGGCTGCACGAATACCTGGCCGACTTCCCCGGCAAGGAGGACGTGCTGCGCTACGTGCTCTGCGCGAACGCCCCCGAAACCAAGGACAACGACTTCACCTGGAAGGACTTCCAAGCCCGTAACAACAACGAGCTGGTAGCCGTGCTGGGCAACTTCGTAAACCGGGCTTTAGTCCTGACACACAAATACTTCGACGGCACAGTGCCCGCCTGCGGCGCACTGACGGACTACGACCGCGAAACGCTTCGGGAACTCTCCGGCGCGAAGGAAGCCCTCGAAAACAACATCGAAAACTACCGGTTCCGCGAAGCCTTGAAGGAGGCGATGAACATCGCACGTCTGGGCAATAAATACCTGGCCGACACCGAACCGTGGAAACTCATCAAAACCGATCCCGAACGGGTCAAGACGATCCTGAACATCGCTTTGCAGATCACCGCAAACCTCTCGATCGCCATCGAACCGTTCATGCCCTTCTCGGCGAAGAAGATCGTCGGGATGTTGCAGGCAGGACCCTTCGGCTGGGAGAAACTGGGCAGCACCGACCTGCTCGCTGCCGGACATCGGATCGGCGAAGCCGTGCTTCTCTTCGAAAAGATCGAGGACGACGTAATCCAACGCCAGCTCGACAAGTTGGCGGCGACCAAAGCGGCGAATGCTTCGGCCGAAGCAGCACAACACGTTGAAGATCAAAAGGAAACGACGACTTTCGACGATTTTCAAAAGATGGATATCCGTGTTTCGACGATCCTCGCCGCTGAAAAAGTCGCCAAGACGAAAAAGCTGTTGAAACTGACCGTCGATACGGGCATCGACAAGCGCGAAATCGTTTCGGGCATTGCCGAATACTACACACCCGAAGAACTCGTCGGGAAACAGGTACTCGTACTGGTGAATCTGGAACCGCGCGAACTGAAGGGCATCCTCTCTCGTGGCATGATTCTGATGGCCCAGGACGCTTCGGGCAAATTAAGGCTGTTACAACCTGACGATCAGACAAATCCGGGTGCGACAGTCGGATAATAAAGATATTTCTTGAACAAAAGATACAACCTTTAATATTAAAAAACAATGGAGAACATCGATTGGGGCTCTCTCGGCTTCAACTACATGAAGACCGATTTCAATGCCCGCTATACTTGCACGGACGGCAAGTGGAGCGAAATGGAAATTACAAGCGACGAGTACATCAACATGCACATGTCGGCATCCTGCCTTCACTACGGCACGGCTCTTTTCGAGGGCTTGAAAGCCTTCCGGGGCGCTGACGGCAAAGTACGTCTGTTCCGCGTCGAAGAGAATGCAAAACGCTTGCAGTCGTCGGCAAAACGCCTCTGCCTGCCCGTACCGACGATCGATATGATCGTCAAAGCCTGCGTAGAAGTGGTTAAGCGCAACGAGCGTTTCATCCCGCCCTACGGCACCGGCGCATCGTTCTACCTGCGTCCCGTTATGTTCGGCACGACGGCAGGACTGGGCGTAAAACCCTCCAAGGATGCCTTGCTGGTGGTTTACGGCTCGCCCGTAGGCGCTTACTTCAAAGGCGGCATCAAGCCGATGAAGGTCGCAATCGACCGCGAACAGGACCGTGCTGCTCCACGTGGAACAGGCGACGTGAAGGTGGGCGGTAACTATGCAGCCAGCCTTATGTCGGGCGAGCACGGACACGAGCTCGGCTATGCGAGCATCATGTACCTCGACGCAACCGAGCACAAATACATCGAAGAGTGCGGCGCAGCCAACTTCTTCGGCATCAAGAACAACACGTATATCACGCCGAAGTCGAACTCCGTACTTCCGTCGATCACCAACAAGAGCCTCCGTCAATTGGCTCAAGACCTGGGTCTGAAGGTCGAGGAGCGTCATATTCCGGTAGACGAACTCCCGACTTTCGAGGAGTGCGGCGCTTGCGGTACGGCAGCTGTCATCTCGCCGATCGGCAGCATTTACGACATGGATACGAAGCAAACCTACACCTACGGCGACGAAGTAGGAAAGGTTTCTCTGCAACTCTATACGCTTTTGCAGGACATCCAGTACGGCCGCACCGAAGACAAACACAACTGGTGCACGATCGTCATGTAATCGACGCCCGCAAAACTCAAGAAAAAGGGATGTTCCACGTGGAACATCCCTTTTTCTTACTGCATGTTTTCTTTGTCACCACTTACAAACAGTCGTAAAAAATCGGGAATAGCCACCGCCACTCCCGACAATATAAGACAGAAAAATACAATCGCACAATTTATCGACCGATCTTAATCCGCATCGACAAACGACAAATACATCCAAAAACGATTGTCAAATTCGGGAACATAGCAGTTAAACCGTATTGCTCAATCCCAATAAAAGACTTTATCGACCGAATTTCACCAGCAACACATTCACATCCGCCGGAGAAACTCCGGGAATACGGGAAGCCTGCCCTATCGTCGCAGGTCGGATTCGGGTGAGTTTCTGCCGGGCTTCGATCGTCAGGGCATTCATCGAATGGAAATCGAAATCGGCCGGGATACGGATATTCTCCAGGCGATGCAATTTGTCGGCAATGAATTTCTCCCGTTCGATATACCCCTTGTACTTGATTTGGATCTCGGCTTCCTCGACGACCTCGGCATCCATCTCCTGCTCGCGCAGAAAATCGCCGAGCTTCGGTAAAACACCCGAGAGCAGATCGAAGGTCACATTGTTACGCATCAACAAGTCGTGCAGTTTCCGACCTTGCGAAATCGGGTCGCAACCGAGCGATTTCAAACAGTCGTTAATTTCGTCCGGTTTGACACTCAGTCCGCGAGCGAATGCTACGAGCGATTCTACGAGTCGATTTTTTTTGCAGAAACTATCGTACCTTTTTTGCGAAATCAGCCCGATTTTATATCCGATCGGAGTCAATCGAATGTCGGCATTATCCTGCCGCAAGAGAATCCGATACTCGGCACGCGAAGTGAACATACGATAAGGCTCATCCACACCTTTTGTTACTAAGTCATCGATCAATACGCCGATATATGCTTCATCGCGTGCCAGCGTAAAAGGTTCTCCGCCATGGCAATTAATATGTGCATTGATACCGGCTATGATTCCTTGTCCGGCAGCTTCTTCGTATCCGGTGGTTCCATTTACTTGTCCGGCAAAGAATAAGTTCTTGATTCTTTTCGATTCCAACGTATGTTTAAGTTGGGTAGGATCGAAGTAATCATACTCAATGGCATACCCCGGACGGTAAATCACCAGATCTTTAAATGCAGGGACTTTCTTTAAAGCTTCTATTTGTATATTCATCGGAAGTGATGAAGAGAAACCATTCAAGTAAAGTTCCTGTGTTGTCTCTCCTTCCGGTTCCAGGAAAAGTTGATGCTGTTCCTTATCAGGAAAGGTCACAATCTTGGTCTCAATGCTGGGGCAATAGCGGGGGCCTATACTTTGAATCTGCCCGTTGAAAAGGGGAGAATCTGGCAGACCCTCACGTAACACACGATGCACTTCTTCGTTCGTAAAGCAAGTCCAGCACGGGAGTTGTTTCAGGTGACGCACACTAGTATCCATGAACGAAAATTTGTGGAAGTCACATTCTCCATCCTGGGTTTCCATATATTCATAGTGTACACTTCGTCCGTCTATGCGTACAGGGGTACCGGTTTTCATGCGTCCGTATTCGATGCCATGTCTTGCGATAGACTCCGTTAATTCGTAGGATGCAGGCTCTGCCATACGTCCACCTGCAAGCTGGGTACGTCCTATGTGCATTAACCCGTTCAGGAAAGTTCCAGCTGTTAATATGATACACTTAGCTCGGAAAGTCACATCAAGGAAAGTAGTCAGCCCGGTAATTTCTCCATTTTCAACGAGAATTTCGCGTACAGTATCTTGCCAGATGTGCAGGTTAGGAATGTTTTCTAATATTTCGCGCCATGCCCAGATGAATTTATTGCGATCGCATTGTGCACGCGGGCTCCACATGGCAGGACCTTTGGAACGATTCAATATACGGAACTGGATAGCGGTTTGATCGGTTACTAATCCCATGTATCCGCCTAAAGCATCTACTTCGCGTACAATTTGTCCTTTGGCAATACCGCCTATGGCAGGGTTACAACTCATTTGACCTATCTTATTCATGTCCATGGTGATAAGACAGGTTTTTGAACCCAGATTTGCCGCAGCTGCAGCTGCTTCACAACCGGCATGTCCGGCTCCAATCACGATAACGTCGTATTTAAACTCCATTCATTCAATGTATTTAAAACTGTGCAAAGTTACGAAAAAAACTGCTACCCATCCAGTTTTTCTTTTTCTTATCATTGTTTAAGGTAAGGCAAGATGTAGGGAAAACCTTAAATACGTTTTGGTCAGAAACACTTCTGAACTACACCGACTCTGTATCAACTCCGTATTTTCTTCACTCCTATGCGGAGATGAAAGAAGTGGAGTTGGTCCTTTTTTGTTCCATTTTTCGTCTACAAAAGAATACTCCCGATATTTTGTATCTATCTGTTGTTATTTCTTTTTATTTTTGTTTTCTTTGTTGACAAATAACCGAATAGCTTTATGTTAAACCGATTGAAAGGCTTACTCTCTGTTTTTTGTTTGATTCTGATTCTTGCTTCTTGTAGTAAAAAAGTGGAGAATAAGCAATTGTTGCGTGCTGAAATATTAATGCATTCTTCTGTCGATAGTAGTTACCAGATTCTACAATCCATCTCTCCGGATATTCTGACCAAATCCGAACAGATGCATTATGGATTGCTTTTGGCAGAAACTATGGATAAGAAATATCTTTCTCTGTTACCTTGCGATTCTTTGCTTAATGAGGCTATTCATTACTATGGTAGTGGCATCAATCGTGCTAAGGCTTTTATGTATAAAGGACGCCTTCAGCTTCGTATGAATATGTATAAAGAAGCTATTGAGAGCGATTTTGCTGCTTTGAAAGAGCTTGGTAATACGGATGCTGAAGAGTTAAGGGTAAAAGGAATGATTTATGAAGATCTGGGTAATTTGTATGTTTCGCAGGTTCTCATAGATAAAGGAATGGATATGTTCCTAAAGTCGAAAGATTGCTTTATAAGTTGCGATTATAAAAAGGGATTGTGTTTTGTTTTTAATGATATAGGCTGGGGGTATTTATTGAAAGGTGATACTCTGCGTGCTCGTGATAATATGAAGTGTGCTTTGGGGCTGGCTTTGGAAGAAAATGATTCAATGATCGTATCAATGACTAATCATAATCTGAGTTGTACCTATGAGGAAGTCGACTCTATGCTTTTTTACGGGAAACAGTCTTTGGCGTTTGGTAAAAGAATGGCTTCCAAGGCAGCAATTATGGTAGGCTATGCATTTATGAACCATGAACAATTGGATTCTGCTGATTACTATTTCAAACAGGCATTACAGGATACGGTGATAGAGACAAAAGCTTTAGCTTTTTATGGTTTGAAAGATGTGATGGAGATGAAAGGAGACTATCAGCAGGCATTAGGTTATCTGGATAACTACTCTGTGACTATGAACTCCATTCTCGATAAGCAAAATCCCGAAGTGGAGCAGAAGATTTATGAATATGAGGCCAAAATGAAAGTTTATAAAGAAAAAGTGCAGATGCAGATACTGTTTATTGGTCTGGCTGTTTTGTGTTTGCTCGTTATTCTTTCTATGGTTTGGTATATTCAGCGAATAAGACGTCGGAGAGACTTTTTTGAATTGGAACATAAGTATGATAGGGCTTTATTGGAGGTAGATATAGTAGGACTACAATATTATGTCTCTTCGTTGCGGAGGGAGCAGGAAGAGGATAAAAAGAAGATTTCTCAAAAAGAATGCGAAATCAGAAAATTAGCCGATGAAAAGGCGGAATTATGCAATGTTATTTTTAAAGAGACCTCCATTTATAAGAAAATAGAACAGCTTAGTCATCAGGAAAAGACTAAGAATAAACAGGAACTGCGTATTTTGTTGGAAGATGAACAGAAGCAGCTTCGTTCCACTGTTATGGAAATATACAAGGGTTATATAGACTATTTGTATCAAACCTATCCTAAATATACCGAGAATGATTGTCTTTTCTCATGCCTTTCACTTTGTGGGTTAGATGATTTTACAATTGCCCTTTGCTTTGGGAATGTGAACAAGCAAATTGTGGCTCAAAGGCGACACCGGATTAAATTGAAGACTGCTAATTAGCCTTTTACTGAAAGAATGTTATCTGTTTATTGTTTAAATATCTGATAAACAGGGTGTTGTTGTAATTAGATGTTATCATTTTTATTCTGTTTTTTGCTTTTATGTCACTAACTTCGTCACATTATTAATCTCTAATAAGTGTGAGACATATGAAAGCATTATCGTTTGTTCTATTCAGTGGTTTATTTATAATGCAGCCGCTTTGTATATCTTTAAATGCATCAGCTGAATCTGCATCTGTTCCTACAGAAAAGAAGGAAATCAAAAGACCGATTAATATTCATTTATTAAAAGGGAATGGATCAGTTCGTTCCATATATCCTATAATTCCGGGTTATATTCAGGATAATCAACTTTATATCTGTTTCGAGACTTCTATCGACAATCAATGTTTGGTAGTTAAAGATGCTGGTTTCGGTGAAATCGTGTATTCTGGCACTTTTATCGGTAATACTCTTGTTGTAGCCTTGGCCAATTCGGGTGAATCTTATACAGTGGAATTTGTGTAGGGAAGTGCTATGGGTGAACACATTACTATCAGGTTTTATCCGACAGAACTACCTAAAAGGAAGAAAGGTTTTTTTGTCCGCCTATTCAATCGCATAAAAACAGTGATTAGGAAATTTCTGAGTTTTAGTTAACTTTTTTAATAACTTCTTTAAAACACATTAGTATGGATACAAATTTATTGTCAATGTCGCAGCAGTTCTCCGGGCTGCCAATGGAAAGTTTAATCGGAGGTCCTTTGAATGCAGCTGCTAAAGCGAATTCTGCAATGGCTCTTACTCAAACAAGATTTATGTTGGACACTTGTTTTAACAGAAAGGAAGTTAGTACAACCGAACCGAAGAGTTATCAGTATGAACCCATTATGATCGATATGATTCTCACCAGGAGTGTTATTGGTCCGGGAGCTACTGAGGGCGCCGATCCTGTTATTAAACCAGCTTCAACCAAATTTACTTTGCCTCTGCTTACAATTCTTCCTATTAATTCCCTCGCTGTTGAAACTGTGGATATTAATTTTGAAATGGAAGTGAAATCAAGTTTCTCAGAAGATGACAATAAGGCAAAAGAATCTGAGAGTAAAGGAGAGGGTAGTTTTGAAACAAAATTAGGTTGGGGACCACTGTCTGTATCTATTAAAGGATCGGCCAGCTATTCTTCAAAGGATTCTGAGACTCATAATACGCATTATGAGAAGAGTAATTCTGCTAAGTATACTGTTAATGTACATGCAGGTCAGCTTCCACTTCCTAAAGGAGTAAATACTATCATCGAAGCATTTACAAAAGCAATTCAACCGATAGAGTTGAAGAGTCCTAGTGCACAACCGTAAAGAATAGGATTATTCCTGCTACTAAGTAAATAGGATAAAATATTTGATATCAAGTAAAAAGAAAAAAATATGGCTGAAAACGAGCAAGGTACATTCAAACCTCAATTTGGGGCAGAACTTAATATTGAGTCGATCATTGGTGCTCCTTTGGTAGCGGCATCCAAGGCCAATGTTATGATGCTGACCGGGCAGGCTCAATTTTTGCTTGATTATTGCTTCACAAAGGAGGAGGGAAGTGACTTGCGTCAGCCTCTTATGATAGAGATGATACTGAGTCAGCCGGTTGTTGATCATACAAAGCAACCGACTGATCCAGAATACATCTCTATCAATAAAATGGCTTTTCAGGTTCCTTTGCTGTGTTTATTGCCTTTAAATTCTCTTGCAATAGATAAGATCAATGTAGATTTTGATCTGGAGATTACATCGGTGGGTTCTTATAATTATGAATCAAAAGTGAATGCGGATGTACAACTTGTAGAGAGGAAGGCGGTTTTGAACGGAAGAATTGCTCCGGCCAAACAGGAGTATAAGAGGAATTCGCATGAGCAATATGATAGCACTTTGTCAAGCCGCCTTAAAGTAAATATTCATGCAGGCAGATTGCCTTTGCCCAAAGGAGTATTGACTATACTTGATTTGTATACGAAATCAATACAACCCATACAGAAAATAGATAAACAGTCAGAAAAAAAATAAAAGTATGATAGATCAGTATATTCCGTGTCCGGTATGCAAAACTCAAATTCCCATTGATTTGCATTTGTTAGTTCAAGGTATGCAATTTTCATGTCCTAATTGTCAGGCAGCCATTGGATTGAGTACAGAGAGTCGTCCGATAGTGAATGAGGCTGTTGATAATTTTGAAAAGCTGAAGAAATTATCTCCTCAGAAAGAGTGAAATGGTATAGCGTCGAATCATTAAATTTATCGATATGATTAGTTTTAA